>OGDT01000515.1_pt1 | contig 10868 bp, 19 predicted proteins | sample 1570521 | NCBI WGS metagenome assembly OGDT01 (sample SAMEA2582164, study PRJEB24529) | metagenome | biome: Human gut stool | place: China | collected 2011 | reverse complement strand
AAAAACTGGAGCAGAAGTAGATAAAAAGAAAAAGAAATAATGGAGGAGGATAAAGAATGAACCGTTTAATGGAACGTTATCAAAACGACGTAGTAAAATCATTGGTAGAAAAATTCAATTATTCTTCTAGCATGCAAGCTCCAAAGGTTGAAAAAATCGTTTTAAATATCGGTGTTGGTGATGCAGTTTCTAACTCTAAATTATTAGATGAAGCTGTTAATGAATTAACATTAATTACTGGTCAAAAACCAGTTGTCACTAGAGCTAAAAAATCAATTGCTGGTTTCAAATTAAGAGAAGGTCAAGCAATCGGTTGTAAAGTCACTTTACGTGGTGAAAGAATGTATGAATTTTTAGATAAATTAGTAAATATCTCATTGCCACGTGTAAGAGATTTTAGAGGTGTATCAAATAACTCATTTGATGGAAGAGGAAATTACACTTTAGGTATTAAAGAACAATTAATTTTCCCAGAAATCAATTTCGATAAAGTAAACAAATTAAGAGGAATGGATATCGTATTCGTAACTACAGCTAAGAGCGATGAAGAAGGTCGCGAGTTATTAGCTCAATTAGGAATGCCTTTCCATAAATAAGGAGGACTTAATAAATGGCTAAAACATCAATGAAAGTGAAACAACAACGTCCTCAAAAATACAAAGTGCGTGAATACACACGTTGTGAACGTTGTGGAAGACCACATTCAGTAATTAGAAAATTCAAACTTTGTAGAATTTGCTTCCGCGAATTAGCTTACAAAGGTGAAATTCCAGGTGTAAAGAAAGCAAGCTGGTAATTAGATTTTATCCAGATGGAAGGAGGATTAGCAAATGGTTATGACAGATCCAATTGCAGATATGTTAACAAGAATCCGTAATGCAAATAGACAACATCACGAAACAGTAATGGTGCCTGCATCAAAATTAAAAGCTGATATTGCTGAAATTTTGAAAAACGAAGGATTCATTAAAGGATATAAAGTTGAGGGCGAAGGTCCAATCAAAAACATTAATATCACTTTAAAATATAGAGGAAATGATAGAGTAATCACTGATTTAAAAAGAATTTCTAAACCAGGATTACGTGTATATGCTAAAGTAAACGAAATTCCTAAAGTATTAAATGGTTTAGGTATCGTAATCTTATCAACTTCTCAAGGTTTGATGACAGATAAAGAAGCTCGCGCTAAACAAGTTGGTGGCGAAGTTCTTGCATATATTTGGTAATAAAAAATACAATTCAGGAGGTGCAAACTGATGTCTCGTGTCGGTAATAAAATTATTAATGTACCTGAAGGAGTTACAGTTGATATCGCTGCTGATAATAAAGTAAGTTTTACAGGAACTAGAGGGAATTTAGTAAGACAATTTTCACCAGTAATTACAATTAACAAAGAAGATAATGTAATCACTGTTGCTAGAAGTAGTGAACAAAAAACTCATAAACAATTACATGGTACAACAAGAGCATTGCTTGCAAACATGATTGAAGGAGTTCATGAAGGATTCAAAAAACAATTAGAAATAGTTGGGATTGGATATCGTGGACAAATGAAAGGGAATACTTTAGTGTTAAACATTGGATATTCTCATCAAGTAGAGATTGAAGCTGAAGAAGGAGTTACAATTGAAACTCCTAACAATACAACAATCGTTGTATCTGGAATCTCAAAAGAACGTGTTGGTCAAGTTGCTGCTCAAATTAGAGAAGTAAGAAAACCAGAACCTTATAAAGGTAAAGGGATTAAATATAGTGATGAAAGAATCATCAGAAAAGAAGGAAAAACTGCTGGTAAGAAGTAGTTTCGAAAGGAGCAAAATAAGATGTCAAAATTACAATCTCGTAATGATGTTCGTTTAAAAAGACATGCTAGAGTTCGTGCTAAAATCAGTGGAACTCCTGAATGCCCACGTTTAAACGTGTTCCGTTCAAATGCTCATATTCATGCGCAAGTTATTGATGATGTTAACGGTGTTACTTTAGCAAGTGCATCTAGTGTTGATATGAAATTAGAAAACGGTTCTAACATCGCTGCTGCAACTGCAGTAGGTAAAGCTGTTGGAGAAGCGGCAATCGCAAAGAATATCAAAAAAGTAGTATTTGATCGTGGTGGATACGTTTATCATGGTCGTGTAAAAGCCCTAGCTGAAGCTGCTAGAGAAGCTGGATTAGAATTCTAGAAGGAGGTCAATATGGAACAACGTAAACCAAGAAACAATGGACCAAGAAACAACGGACCTAGAAGAGGTCAAAGAAACAATGGACCTAGAAGAGAAGAAAAAGAATTTGAAGAACGTGTTGTTACTATTAACCGTGTAACAAAAGTAGTAAAAGGTGGACGTAGAATGCGTTTTGCTGCTTTAGTTGTTATTGGAGATAGAAAAGGTAGAGTTGGTTTCGGTACTGGTAAAGCAAACGAAGTACCTGATGCAATCAGAAAAGCATGTGAAAATGCTAAACGTAATGTTATCAAAGTACCTTCTGTACATGGTACTATTCCTCATGAAGTAAACGGTGTTTACGGATCAGGAAATGTATTTATTAAACCAGCATCTCAAGGTACTGGAATCATCGCTGGGGGACCAGTTCGTGCTGTTGTAGAATTAGCTGGTTATAGTGATATTTTATCTAAATCTTTAGGTTCTAGAACACCTATTAACATGGTTAGAGCTACAATGGAAGGTTTAGCTTCATTAAAAACTGTAAACCAAGTTGCTGAATTAAGAGATAAAAAAGTAGAAGAAATTTTTGGATAGGAGGGCGTAAAAAATGGCAAAAACAGTTATGATTACGCTTAAAAAAAGTCCAATTGGTTGTTTACCAAAACAACGGGCTACTCTTAAAGCGTTAGGTTTAACAAAAGTAAATAAAACCGTAGAAAAAGAAAACAACGAATTCATTCAAGGAATGATCAAAGTTGTTGGACACCTAATTAAAGTAGAAGAAAAATAGGGAGGTGTAAACTAATGAAACTACACGAATTACAATACACTGAAGGTGCTCGTAAAACAAGAAAACGTGTTGGACGTGGTACAAGTTCTGGTACTGGTAAAACTGCTGGTAGAGGACAAAAAGGGCAAGGCGCTAGATCTGGTGGTGGAAAGAAACCTGGATTCGAAGGGGGACAAACTCCATTATTCATGCGTTTACCAAAACGTGGATTTACAAACTTTAATAAATTAGAATACGCTATTGTTAATTTAGATCAGTTAAATACTTTTGAAGCAGGGACTGTTGTATGTCCTAAAGCATTAAAAGAAGCTGGGTTAATCAAAAAAGAATTAGATGGTGTTAAAGTATTAGGTAATGGAACTTTAGAAAAAGCTATTACTGTAAAAGCTCATAAGTTTTCTAAATCTGCTCTTGCCGCAATCGAAGCTGCAGGTGGAAAAACCGAGGTGATCTAAGATGTTTACATTTTTGAAAAATGTTTTCAAAAAAGGTGAACTTCGTCAAAAAGTAATTTTCACTCTGGGGATTCTATTTGTTTATCGTCTGGGAGCTGCAATTACTATTCCGAGTGTCAACACTGGAGCATTAAGTTCTAGTGATGCCACTAATGGGATTTTTGGGATTATGAACTTACTAGGTGGGGGAACATTAGAGAGATTCTCTCTATTCTCGCTAGGAGTTTCACCTTACATCACTTCTTCAATCATTATTGAATTATTGTCAATGGATGTTATTCCGGCATTGAGCCAATGGCGTAAAGAAGGTAATACCGGTAAAAAGAAAAAAGACCGGGTTACAAGATATGTAACATTATTCTTAGCAGCATTACAAGGTGGCGTATTAACTTACGCTTTCGATAATGGATACAAGATTCTTGCAGATTCTAGTATCTGGACATATATCTATGTTGTCTTAATTATGATGGCAGGTAGTATGTTAGCAGTATGGTTAGGGGATCAAATTACAAATAAAGGGATTGGTAATGGGGTATCATTATTAATCTTCACTGGGATTGTTTCAAACTTACCGAGCAGTTTTATTTCAACTTTCAACAACTTAGTTGATACTTCTGGTAAAGCTGGGGATATGTGGCTTGGAATTGCCTGGTATGCATTATTTGTGGTAGTTTATCTTTCAATCGTGATCTTTGTTGTTTTCAATGAAGGTGCCGTTAGAAAAATACCAATAATTTATGCAACAAGCTCTAATACAACAATGAGAACTAAAGATCAAACTCATATGCCTATTAAAATTAATAGTTCAGGGGTTATTCCAGTTATCTTTGCTTCATCAGTATTAGCAGCACCAAGAACAGTAGTTAGTTTTATGGAAACTAGCGATGTTACTAAATGGATCAATACAATCTTTAATTATCAAGAACCAGTTGGATTCGTCTTATATATCTTGATGATTATTGGATTTACATTCTTTTATTCTAACTTACAAATTGATGCTGAAAAAATCAGTGATGATTTAAAGAAAAACGGTGGAGCAATTCCGGGAGTTAGAACTGGAGTTGATACAATGAAACACATTAAGACAATTTTAAACAGAGTAACTGTGGTAGGATCATTATCGTTATGTATCATTGCAGCAATTCCAATTATTACACCAGTTATCTGGTCACAAACAGCAAACGCATCTTTATCACTTGGTGGTACAGGTTTAATCATCGTTACTGGGGTTGCACTAGAAACTGTAAAACAAATTAAAACTCATATTACAAGAAAAGAATATCACGGTTATATTCGTCGATAGTATAAGAAAGAAGGGGCAATTATATGAACATTATTCTAATGGGGCCATCTGGAGCGGGAAAAGGTACTCAAGCAGCTAATTTAGTGAAAGAGTATGGACTTACTCACATTTCAACAGGAGACATTTTTAGAAAAGCACTTAAGGAGCAAACTAAATATGGAGTTATTGCAAAATACTTCATGCAATTTGGTCACTTAGTTCCTGATGATTATACTATTCAAATGGTTAGAGAATATCTTCAAGAAAATGAATTTCCAAATGGATTTATTCTTGATGGTTTCCCTCGTACTATTATTCAAGCTCGTGAGTTAGAAAGTATTGCTAAAGAATTTGGATTTGAAATTGATGCCGTAATCAATTTAGATATCGAATTAGATCGTTTAGTACCAAGACTTTCTGGAAGAAGAACTTGTAAAGAATGTGGTGCAAGTTACCACATCGAATATAATCCACCTAAAGTTGAAGGGGTATGTGATGTTTGTGGTGGTGAGTTGTATCAACGGCCTGATGAAAGCGAAGATGCTGTAAAAGTCAGACTGGATACTTATGAAAAACAAACAAGTCCTTTAATTGATTATTATACAATGAAAGGACAAATCACTAATATAAATGGTGATCAATCTATGGAAGACGTCTTTAAGGATATCAAAGCTAGCCTGGAGGTTAAATAATGATTGTTACTAAAGACCGTAGAGAAATTGAATTGATGGCTGAAGCTGGAAGAATTGTTGCATTAGTGCATGAAAAGCTTAAAGAAGTTATTGTCCCAGGAATTACGACAAAACAAATTGATGAGATTTGCGAAAAAGTGATTCGTGATAATAATGCAACTCCTTCATTTCTTCACTTATATGGATTTCCAAACAGTGTTTGTACTTCAATTAATGAAGTAGTCGTACATGGAATTCCTAGTGATCGAAAATTAGAAGAAGGTGACATCATTTCAGTTGATGTTGGGGCTTGTTATAAAGGATATCACGGAGATAGCGCGTGGACTTATGCAGTCGGTAAAATCAGCGATGAAGCTAAACGGCTGATGGAAGTTTGTGAAGCTTCATTATACGCTGGATTAGAACAGGTTAAACCTGGTAATCGCTTATCAGATATTTCTCACGCTGTGCAAGTATACCTTGAAGATCATGGATGTACTACACCGTTAGATTATACAGGGCATGGGATTGGTACTGAGGTACATGAAGATCCTGCTGTTCCTAATTATGGTCAAGCTGGTCGTGGTCCAAGACTTAAAGCAGGAATGACACTTGCAATCGAACCGATGGCACATCTAGGTGGATGTGAAACGGAAGTATTACAAGATGATTGGACAGTTGTAACAAAAGACCGCTCTTTAGCGGCTCATTATGAACATACGATCGTCATTACTGATGACGGGTATGAAATCTTAACAAAACTTTAATTTAAGGGAGTTGAAAACCTATGGCAAAGAAAGATGACGTTCTTGAAGTAGAAGCAACGGTACTTGAAACATTACCAAATGCAATGTTTAAAGTAGCGTTAGAAAATGGAGTAGAAATCCTTGCTCACGTTTCTGGTAAAATCCGTATGCATTACATTCGCATTTTACCGGGGGACAGGGTTACGGTAGAAATTTCTCCATACGATTTAACACGTGGGCGAATTACATTTAGACATAAATAAAACTTAAATCTTCCAAAAGGAGGTAGACAAGATGAAAGTAAGACCATCTGTAAAACCAATGTGTGATAAATGCAGAGTAATTAAAAGAAAAGGGCGCGTAATGATTATTTGCGAAAACCCAAAACATAAACAAAGACAAGGTTAGTATTTAGGAGGAAACAAAATGGCTCGTATTGCAGGTGTAGATATCCCACGTGATAAACGTGTTGTTATCTCATTAACTTATGTATATGGTATCGGTAAATCTACAGCTAAAGAAATCTTAAAAGCTACTGGTATCAGTGAAGATGTAAGAGTTAAAGATTTAACTGAAGATGAAATCGGTACAATTAGAAAAGAAATAGAATCAATTAAAGTTGAAGGTGACCTTCGTCGAGAAGTAGCTTTAAACATTAAACGCTTAATGGAAATTGGAAGCTACAGAGGAATCCGTCATCGTAAAGGACTTCCTGTTCGTGGTCAAAAGACTAAAACAAATGCTCGTACTCGTAAGGGTAAGGCAAAACCAATCGCAGGAAAGAAAAAATAGATAGGAGGTTGAACTAGAAATGGCAAAAGTTAAACAAGTACGTGGTAAAAAACGTGCAAAAAAGAATATCGCAAAAGGTGTAGCACATGTTCATTCAACTTTCAATAATACTATTGTAACAATTACTGATGAACATGGTAATGTATTAACATGGTCTAGTGCTGGTGCATTAGGATTTAAAGGTTCAAGAAAATCTACTCCATTTGCTGCGCAAATGGCTTCTGAAGCTGCTGCAAAAGCATCAATGGATCACGGAGTAAAATCTGTAGAAGTATGTGTTAAAGGTCCTGGACCAGGACGTGAAGCAGCTGGTAGAGCTTTACAAGCTGCTGGATTAGAAGTTACTTCAATTAATGATGTAACACCAATTCCACATAACGGTTGTCGTCCACCAAAACGTCCTCGTGGATAATTATTGTATGATCAAAAAAAATAATAATTCCTAGTGAGGAGGGAAATAGATGCAAAAGTTTGAAAAAGCAAATTTTAATATAGCTAATTATGATGAAACAGATAATTATGGTAAATTTGTTATTGAACCTTTAGAAAGAGGTTTCGGTACAACTTTGGGGAATTCACTTCGTCGAGTTCTTCTATCTTCTTTACCTGGATCTGCTGTATATGCAATTAAAGTTCAAGGTGCTATCCATGAATTTTCTGCAGTAGATGGTGTTGTCGAAGATGTTACATCAATTATCTTAAATCTTAAGAAATTAGTCTTTGATGTGGATAGTGATGAATCGGCTACAATGATTATTGATGTTGAGGGACCTGCTACTGTAACAGGTGCTGACATTCAATGCCCTTCAGAAGTAACAATGATTTCTAATGATATGGAAATTGCTCATGTTGCTCAAGGTGCTCACTTATACATGGAATTATATGCTAAAAAAGATCGTGGTTATGTAAGTGCTGATCAAAATAAGAAGGAAATTAATACTATTGGTATTATTCCTACTGATTCAATTTATTCACCAGTTGAAAAAGTATCTTATGCAGTTGAACCAACTCGTGTTGGGGAAAGTGCCAAATATGATCAATTAACTTTAGAAATCGAAACAAATGGAGCTTTAAAACCTTATGAAGCTATTTCATTAGCTGCTAAGATTTTAGTAGAACATTTAAATATGTTTGTAGAGTTAACTGATATGGCTGTGAATATGGAAGTTATGTCTGAAGCTCAAAGTGATACAACTAATAAAGTATTAGATATGACGATTGAAGAATTAGATTTATCAGTACGTTCATACAACTGTTTAAAAAGAGCAGGTATCCAAACTGTTCAAGATCTTGCCGCTAAATCTGAAGATGATATGATCAAAGTAAGAAACTTAGGTAAGAAATCGTTAAAAGAAGTAAAAGAAAAACTAGTTGAACTAGGGTTAGGGTTTAAACCTATAGATTAATCCGCGAGTACGAAGGAAGGAGCGCTAATCTCATGGCTAAAAATAGAAAATTAGGACGTACTTCTGATATTAGAAAATCAATGTTACGTTCTCTTGCAACAGAAGTAATTATGTACGGTAAATTAGAAACTACAGAAACTAGAGCTAAAGAAGTTCGTTCTGTTGTTGAAGAATTAATTACTTTAGGTAAACGCGGTGACTTACACGCTAGACGTCAAGCTGCTGCTGTATTACACAATGTAGTTGATGCTGAAACTGGAAAAACTGCAGTACAAATATTATTTGAGCATGTTGCCCCTAAATATAGTGATGTAAATGGTGGATACACTCGTATCTTAAAGACTTACAACCGTAAAGGTGACAATGCCCCAATGGCAATCATCGCTTTAGTTTAATTGTTAAAGACCCTCGGGTCTTTTTTCTTTTACTTTGCTTGACTAAGTCAAGTAATAATAATAGAATGTTTAGGAGTAGTTAAACGGGTGGTGAAAAAGATGGATAAAATCATTGAAATAAAAGATTTATCATTTGAATATGAAGCTGGTCTAAAGACGATCAATCATATTTCTTTTGATATAAATAAAGGAGATTATGTTGCTATTTTAGGACATAATGGTAGCGGAAAAAGTACGATTGCAAAGTTACTAATTGGACTACTAGAAAAAAAGAGCGGTTCAATTATTATTAATGGATACGAACTTAATTTGGAAAATTTATATAAAGTCAGAGATAATATAGGAATTGTTTTTCAAAATCCTGATAATCAGTTCATTGGGGCAACAGTTCGTGATGATATAGCCTTTGGTTTAGAGAACACATGTGTACCACAAAGTGATATGGATAAAATCATTAATACTTATGCAGCTAAAGTAGGTATGAGTGATTTTCTTGATCATGAGCCAACTAAATTGTCTGGGGGGCAAAAGCAGCGAGTGGCAATTGCTGGTATTTTAGCAATGGCTCCAACAATCATTATTTTGGATGAAGCAACAAGCATGTTAGATCCAATGGGACGGCGTGAAATTAATAGTCTAGTTAAGGAATTAAATAAAGAAAAAGATATTACGATTATTTCTATAACTCACGATATTGAAGAAGCTAAAAATGCTGATCAGGTAATTATGTTGAGTGCTGGTGAAGTTGTTGCAAGTGGTAATCCTAAGGATATCCTAAGTGATGAAGCCAATTTGGTCAAATATGAATTAGATATCCCATTTGCTTTAAAAGTAGCTAAGGGTTTAGAAAAATTAAACATTAGGACTAGCATGTCTTTACAAGAGGAGGTATTAATTACAGAATTATGTCAATTACATTTAAAGAAGTAGAACATATTTATAGTGAAAATACCCCTTTTGCTTACCATGCTTTAAAAGGAGTAAATTTAAAAATTACTGATCAAAGCTTTACAGCGATTATTGGACAGACCGGTAGCGGAAAGAGTACTTTGATTCAACATATCAATGCTTTGTTACTACCTACAAGCGGGAGTATCAATATTGATGAATATCTAATTACAGCAACCGACAAACCAAGTAAATTAAAACCACTTCGTAAAAAAGCAGGGCTAGTTTTTCAGTTTCCTGAATATCAATTATTTGAAGAAACAATCGAAAAGGATATTATTTTTGGACCTATGAATTTTGGAGTCAGTGAAGAAGAGGCTAAAAAAATTGCTCATAACGTTCTCAAAACGGTAGGATTAGAGGAAAGCTATTTAAATAAATCGCCTTTTGATTTGTCAGGTGGTCAAAAACGCCGAGTAGCAATTGCGGGGATATTGGCAATGAATCCGGATATTTTAATTTTGGATGAACCAACTGCTGGATTAGATCCGCAAGGGACTAATGAAATGATGAGTTTATTTAAACGAATAAATGAAAGTGGTAAAACTATTATTTTAGTAACTCATGATATGAATCATGTTTTACAATATTGTGATGAAGTAGTAGTAATGAATCACGGGAAAGTTGAAAAACATGATACAGTCACTAATGTTTTTAAGGATAGTGAGTATTTAAATAGCTTGGGGATCGATTTACCAATCATTACTAATTTTATCATAAAACTAAATAATCAAGGATTTAATCTTGATTCTTCAATTAATAATATTGAACAGCTCATTGCAGCGATTGGCGGTGAATTAAATGGATAATATGACATTTGGTAAATATATTCCTGTTAATTCTTTAATCCATTAAAAATAGGAGCTCTACTAATCTTTTTAATTGCTATTTTCTTTGATGCAGGGTTTATTGGATATGGTATCATGGGAGTATTTGTTTTGTTAGTTGCAGGATTATCAAATATTTCTATTAAACATATTTTAAAAGCAATTAAACCGATGGTTTTTATGATGCTCTTCTTAATGATTTTTAATATTTTTTTAATCAATACAGGAAGTGTATTATTCACAATTGGATCACTTAAGATTTATTCGGGGGCATTGATTCAATCAGCGTATATTTTTATTCGCTTAATTTTAATTATTACTTTGACAACTATCTTAACATCTTCAACTAAACCGCTCGATTTAACACTAGCAATTGAAAATCTATTGAATCCGT
>OGDT01000498.1_pt1 | contig 11068 bp, 9 predicted proteins | sample 1570521 | NCBI WGS metagenome assembly OGDT01 (sample SAMEA2582164, study PRJEB24529) | metagenome | biome: Human gut stool | place: China | collected 2011 | reverse complement strand
TGATAAATCTCTTTTTGTAATTTCGAGAGAAATTTAATTATAATGAGGTATGGGTAGAAAATCTTTTTTGATAATAATTTTGTTAGGAATAATTTTATCGAGCAGCACTTATAGGAAGGAATACATGTCAATAGCTGAAATGAAAGTGGGGTTAGCTGAGAATCCTTTAGGGTTAGATACGTCAGTCCCCAGATTCGGCTGGCAACTTGTAAGTAACCCACACGAAAGAGGCATATATCAGACAGCTTATCAATTAGAGGTAAAGGATGAGGCTGGAAAGGTAGTCTGGAATTCCGGAAAAGTGACAACAGATGTGTCCCAGCATGTGACTTATCAGGGAGAGGCGTTGAAGCCGGCTACCCGTTATACCTGGAAAGTAAAAATCTGGAACAATAAGGGAGAAATTGCGGAAAAAGATTCTTGGTTTGAGACAAGCCTGATGACGTCTGATGATAAAGAGGGCTGGAACGGAGCACGTTGGATTGGAGGCAGTGACGAGGATATGGTGCTTTATTCACATTATTTGCCAGTATTCAGACTGGATTGTTCATTTCAGATGAAAAAGCAGGCTGCGTCGCGTAAGATAGCATTTGTGTATGGTGCCAACGATGAACGTCTGATGGATGCGAATAAGAACATTTATCACATTGCCAGCGGAAAGGATGAGTCATACATAAAAATAGAATTCGATTTGTCTCCTTTGAAAGACGGACGAAATGCCTGGGTACATATTTATCGTGCCGGTTATCGGCCGGATGACAAACTTTCTGTTCCTTTGAAATCTTTTATGTTGCCCGCTGATGTGCTGAATGCGGAGAATCAATATCAGTCGCATACGTTCTCTTTGTATTCCAATCTGGGTTTCACTACACTGAAAAAAGGAGAGGTGCAGATTGGGGAAGTGAATCTGAATCCTTTGGGACAGGGAGGTGATTTCGTGGCGTTTCCGGTAGTCGGTGATGTGGGGTATGTGTTGGAGCACGCAACTGATTTTTCAGGAGTCAGAACGGATATTCGCAATTTCCGGAGTAGCTTCTGTCACCTTGGATGCTAAACTGTTGAATGGCGCAAAGAAGTGCTATGTACAGAATCCCAGCCGTAACGCTATGCCGATGCTGCGTACGGAGTTTGTGACTTCCTCCCATAAGGTTCGTAAGGCGCGTTTGTATGTGACTTCCCGGGGTATTTATGAAATATATCTCAACGGACAGCGTGTGGGAGAGGACTATTTTAATCCGGGTGTGACACAGTATAATAAAACGCATCTGTATCAGGTGTACGATGTGACAAAACTGATTGCGAAAGGGAAGAATGCCGTTGGAGCAATTTTGGCCGAAGGATGGTGGAGCGGAGGAGCAACTTATGCCGGAGAAAACTGGAATTTCTTTGGTGACCGTCAGTCGTTGCTGGCACAGTTGGTTGTGACTTATGAAGATGGTCAGGTACAGACAATCGTAACTTCTCCAGATACGTGGAAGTATTTTAATCAGGGGCCTGTGGTGTATGGTAGTTTCTTTCAGGGCGAGGTATATGATGCCTTGAGAGAAAAAGCGATTGAAGGATGGACGAAAGCGGGATATGATGATTCGGCCTGGACGAAAGCAGTAGAAGTCTCGCTCGGAGGTCATGTCAGTCGGTTAGGTGGAGGAACAATGCCAAAAGTCGATGATTATTCTAATTTCCACTTGGTGGCTCAATACGGTCAGACGGTAAAGGCCATTCAGAAGCTGACGGCACAATCGGTAGAAGAGGTTCGTCCGGGCATCTTTGTGTACGATATGGGGCAGAATATGGTGGGAGTGCCTGAAATCACCCTCAAGGGAATGAAGGCAGGACAGGAAATCAATCTGCGTTATGCCGAGGTGAAATATCCCGACTTGCCGCGTTATGCCGGAAATGAGGGAATGATTATGCTGGAAAATATTCGTGCAGCTATGGCGCAGGATAAATACATCACGAAAGGAGGAAATGAAATGATTGCGCCGAGATTTACCTATCATGGATACCGATTTATTGAGATTACGGGCATAGACAAGGCTTTGCCGCTGGAGGATGTGAAAGGAGTGGTGTTGAGTTCGATTGACGGACTGGCATCTAAGTATGAAACGTCTAATGAGAAGGTTAACCAGTTGTGGCACAATATTGTGTGGTCTACTTATGCCAATTTCTTCTCTATCCCAACCGACTGTCCGCAACGTAACGAGCGTTTGGGATGGGCGGGTGATATATCGGTCTTCTCCCGCACGGCTACTTACCTGGTAGATGTGCCGCAGTTCTTGCGTCGTTATTTGTGTGCCATGAGGGACGTACAGCGTGAGGATGGCCGTTTCCCGGATGTGGCTCCTCTAGGTGGCGGATTTGGTGGTCTACTGTGGGGAAGTGCAGGTATTACAGTGCCGTGGGAAGTGTATCAGCAATATGGTGACAAGAGCTTGCTGGCAGAGCACTATGAGGCGATGTGCCGTTATGTGGATTATGTGCGGACCAAGAATATCAATCCGGAGACGGGCGTACTGGAACAGGAGAAGGTCTGGGGAAACTTGGGTGACTGGCTGGGACCGGAGGATAACAAGAATGACAAGACACTGATGTGGGAAGCGTACTTTCTCTATGACCTGGACATCATGAAAAAGGTGGCTCAGATTTTAGGTAAAAAGGAGGATGCAGAAAAGTTTGAGAAGTTGTATGACGAACGTAAGTCGTTTTTTAACCGTACATATATCGACCCGCAGACGGCGAAAACGATTTCTTCGGGAACAAACGGTCCGGAAAAGGGAAAACTGGTGGATATACAGACCTCGTATGTGCTTCCTTTGTCTTTCGGCATTGTGAATCCGGAATGGAAAGAGCGGTTTGCAGCTAATCTGGCGCATACGGTGCAGCGGGAGAATGTGGCGGACGATGGAAAGACTTATCCGGCTTATTCGCTGATGACGGGATTTATCGGTACGGCATGGATTAGCAAGGCACTTTCGGATAATGGATATGATGAGGTAGCCTATAACTTGTTGCAACAGACTACTTATCCTTCGTGGTTGTATTCTGTGGAGCAGGGAGCTACTACCATTTGGGAACGCCTGAACTCGTATACGCATGTCGACGGATTTGGAGAGAACAACCGGATGAACTCGTTTAACCATTATTCCTTTGGAGCCGTCGGGGCTTGGATGTATGCCTACTCGCTGGGAATTATGCGGGATGAGCATCATCCGGGATTCAAGCATTTTGTGCTTTGTCCGAAGGTAGACCCTACAGGAAAGATGACTTTTGCCAGAGGATATTATGATTCGCTGTACGGACGTATAGAAAGCGCATGGGAAGTGAAGGATGGAGAAGTGAGGTATTCATTCACGGTTCCGGCGAATACCAGTGCGACACTTTATTTGACTGCTGCTTCAATGGATAGCGTAACTGAAAATGGTCGCGCGTTACAAGCTGGAAAAGAGGGTATAAAAGAAGTGACGTATCAGGGTGGAATGTGTAAGGCGGAATTGTTGTCGGGAACTTACCATTTTGTAGTGAAATAATTCTCGGCTATACATCGGCATAAAACAAAGCAACCTCCTTCTGCTTGCTGTGAGCAATTCTTCAGCGCAGAAGGAGGTTGTATTTTTATTCTCTTCCGAATTTTTTTCGGTAGGATTGCGGAGTGTATCCTGTATATTTCTTGAAAACCTTGGTAAAGTAAGGTATATCGTCAAAGGTCAGGTAATAGGCTATTTCTTTGGTGCTTCGCTGAGTGGTGGCCAGCAAATCTTTGGCCTGTTGGATTTTCAGTTCCTGAATGTAGTGTGCCGGAGAAAGGCCGGTATACTCTTTGAATAGTTTCCGGAACCAGGAATAACTCATGTGCAGGGAGTCGGCAACTTCTTCCGGACCGATACCTTTTAACAGGTTCTCGCGGATGAACACCTTGGCTTTGCTAATCTGTTCGGTAGCTTTGTTGTCGAACTCGTAGTTCTGCGAGTAGTACATGGTCATGCCTAAGATAAGATTGGCAATACCGGCCAGATATTGCTGGCAGGCTGCCTTTTCTTCCATGGCCACTTGAATGGCTTGTTCGTAAAGTTTGACGATGCTGTCCTGCACACCGATGTGATATACAATCTGGTCTTTCGCAAAAAAATTGTTTTGAAAACGGCTGTCCATGTTGATTCCCTGAAATCCGATCCAGTATTCCTGCCAGCCGGTTTTTTTATCGGGGAAATAGCTGTGCCATACGTGAGGCTGGAGAATCAAGATGTCTCCTTCCTTGATTTCGATGAAAGTATCGGGAGAGGTATAGAAATAGCCTTTTCCGTGAGTGATGTATAATAGCTGGTAGCTGTCCAGCACACGGCCGCGTGAGGGAGTGAAATAAAAGGCATCCGGATGTCCGGTACGAGGTGGGTATACCGGGTAGTTGGGTGGAATGGGTTCCGAACCTACGGTATCCACGGTAATTCCCCAGTCTATATCGCGCGGACTTCGTACCAGATATTTATAGTTTACGCTGTTCTTTTCCATTTTTTGTCCCTTTCTTCGCAAAGATAAAAAATCCCTGATAAACTCCTGAATTTTCGTCGGCAGGAAAAATCAAAAACTTATATTTTAAAGTCATTTCTTCCGCAAGAAGGGAATTTTTTCTTTCTACTTTTGCCACAGTAGTTAACCAAATAAACTTTTAGCATGGATTCCAAATATTTTATTGCATTTGATTTAGGAGCAACTAGCGGAAGAACCATATTGGGGACGCTGACCGGTGATAAATTGACACTGGAAGAAGTTACTCGCTTCCCGAACCAGATGCTGCAACTCAACGGACATTTTTATTGGAATATTTTTTCCTTGTATGAGAATTTGAAGAAAGGTCTGGCTGCCGTGGCACAGAAAAAAGTACCTGTCACTTCTATCGGTATTGATACATGGGGAGTGGATTTTGCTTTTGTGAACGAGGAAGGGGCATTGATAGGTCTTCCGTATGCGTATCGTGACCCGCAGACCATCGGTAAGAAGGAAGAGTTCTTTGAAAAGGTGATGCCGGCAGATGAGTTATATGGAAAGACGGGAATCCAGCACATGGATTTCAACAGTATTTTCCAGTTGTACACGTTGAAACAACGGAAGGACTTCGGACTGACGCACGCCAGTCGTCTGCTCTTTATGCCGGATGCGCTTTCTTACTTGTTGACAGGCAAGATGGTGACAGAATATACCATTGCATCTACTTCTCAGTTGCTGAATCCGGAAACACGCAAATTAGATGAAAAATTGTTGGAAGTCCTGGGTGTCAGCAAATCCTTGTTTGCGGATATGGTAGAACCGGGAGCTAAAGTCGGTATGCTGACCGAGGATTTGTGTGAAGAACTTCAGATAGAATCTGTTCCGGTAATTGCCGTAGCCGGACACGATACAGCTTCTGCCGTAGCGGCTGTACCGGCTGCCAACAAGAACTTTGCTTACCTGAGTTCAGGTACATGGTCATTGATGGGAATTGAAACAGATAGTCCGGTTGTGAATGAAAAGACAACTCACTATAATATTACGAACGAAGGAGGAGTAGACGGTACCATTCGCTTGCTGAAGAATATCACAGGTATGTGGATTGTAGAACAATGTCTGAAGAAATGGCATAAGGAAGGAACGGATTATACGTATCCGCAGATGGTGGAACTGGCTCAGGCTGCTCGCCCGTTTGCTTGCTTCATCAATCCGGATGACCCGGGATTTACCAATCCACAGGATATGCCTAAAGCCATTTGTGAATATTGTGCACGTACGGGACAGAATGCACCGCAGACACATGGTGAGTTTATCCGTGTCATCTTTGAGAGTCTGGCACTGAAATACCGTGAGGTACTCGATGTATTCCGTGAACTTTCCGTAAATCCGATTGAAAAGTTGCATATCATTGGAGGAGGTTCACGCAACAAACTGCTGAATCAGTTTACTTCAAATGCTATCGGCTTGCCGGTTGTGGCCGGACCGAGCGAGGCATCTTCAATTGGAAATATCATGCTTCAGGCTAAAGCTGCCGGAGTAGTAAGTACGTTGCAGGAAATGCGTAACGTGATTTCCGTCAATGTGGAACCGGATTATTTCTCACCGGCAGATACGGAAGTGTGGAATGAAGCTTATCAGAAATATATATCAATCATTAAAAAATAATTTGCCATGAAAGAACAACAGATTATCAATGCGTATGAAATAGCTAAAGAACGCTATGCCAAATTGGGTATCGATACAGATGCCGTAATGGAAACTTTACAGTCTGTACCTATGTCTATGCACTGCTGGCAGGCAGACGATGTGACCGGATTCGAATCACAGGGTTCACTGACCGGAGGTATTCAGGCTACCGGAAATTATCCGGGAAAGGCTCGTAACATTGAGGAATTGCGTGCAGATATCCTGAAGGCTGCTTCTTACGTACCGGGAAAACATCGCTTGAACTTGCACGAAATCTATGGTGAATTCGGTGGACAGTTTGTAGACCGTGACCAGGTAGAAGTAAAACATTTTGAAGGCTGGATGCAGTGGTCAAAAGAAAATGACATGAAGCTGGATTTCAACTCTACTTCTTTCTCTCACCCGAAGTCTGGAAACTTGTCTTTGTCAAATCCTGACAAGGCTATCCGTGATTTCTGGATTGAACATACTAAGCGTTGCCGTGCCATTGCTGAAGAAATGGGTAAGCGTCAGGGAGATGCATGTATCATGAACTTGTGGGTACACGATGGTAGCAAGGATATTACCGTAAACCGTATGAAGTACCGTGCATTGCTGAAAGATTCTTTGGACCAGATTTTTGCACAGAAATACGATCATATGAAGGACTGTATCGAATCAAAAGTATTCGGTATTGGTCTGGAAAGCTATACAGTGGGTTCTAACGACTTCTATATTGGTTATGGTGTACAGAACCAGAAACTGATTACACTCGATACCGGTCACTTCCATCCGACAGAAAGTGTGGCTGATAAAGTTTCTTCTCTGTTGCTCTATGTACCGGAACTGATGTTGCACGTAAGCCGTCCGGTTCGTTGGGACTCAGACCATGTAACTATCATGAACGACGATACACTCGATTTGTGCAAGGAAATCGTACGTTGCAATGCGTTGAACCGTGTACACATCGGTTTGGATTACTTCGATGCATCTATCAACCGTATCGGTGCGTATGTAATCGGTATGCGTGCTACACAGAAGTGCCTGTTGCAGGCATTGCTCGAACCGCTGAACACGCTGCGTGACTATGAAGAAACTGACCGTGGCTTCCAGCGTCTGGCATTGCTCGAAGAATGCAAGTCATTGCCTTGGGGAGCTGTATGGGATATGTTCTGCTTGAAGAACAATGTACCTGTAGGCGAAGAATACATTGCTGAAGTAGAAAAATACGAAGCGGAAGTAACTTCTAAGAGAAATTAATCTTACAGCCGGACGACGGGAAAAGCTTGTCTTGCCCGTTGTCCGGCTGGCTTAATTTATAGGCTATGGAAATCATTATCGGATTGTTGATTATTGCAGTGGGAGCATTCTGCCAGTCGAGCTGCTATGTACCCATCAATAAAATAAAGAACTGGAGCTGGGAATCTTACTGGATTGTGCAGGGAGTTTTTGCCTGGCTTGTTTTTCCTTTCTTGGGCGCGTTGCTGGCTGTTCCGGATGGACACAGCCTTTTTGAGATTTATGCAGCTCATCCAGCCGATACGCTTTGGGCGATGTTCTTCGGTGTACTCTGGGGAGTGGGTGGTCTGACATTTGGTTTGAGTATGCGCTACCTTGGAGTAGCATTGGGACAGTCTATCTCGCTGGGAACCTGTGCCGGACTGGGAACAATCTTGACACCCATATTTACTGGTCACATGGAGGAACTGACCATGCCGGTTATTGTGGGAGTGATTGTGACTTTGCTGGGTATTGGCATCATCGGTTATGCCGGAAATATGAAGTCTGCCAGCCTGAGTGAGGAAGAAAAGAAAAAAGCTGTGAAAGATTTCAATTTTACTAAAGGAATTTTCGTAGCTTTATTGGCCGGTTTCATGAGCGCCTGTTTCAGTATCGGATTAGGATTCGGACAGAGTTTGTGTTTCCCGGAAAGCGCAGAAGTGTATAAAACTTTGCCGGCTACTCTTATGGTAACTGCCGGAGGTTTCCTTACCAACATGGTGTACTGTTTTTATCAGAATGCAAAGAACAAGACATGGGGTGACTATGGAAAGACCTCATTGTATGTGAACAACATTCTGTTCTGTGCGTTGGCCGGTGTGTTATGGTATAGTCAGTTCTTTGGCTTGAGTCTGGGAAAAGGTTTCCTGATAGCTTCACCGGTACTGCTTACGTTCTCCTGGTGTATCCTGATGTCGCTGAACGTGACATTCTCGAATGTGTGGGGAATTATTCTGAAGGAATGGAAAGGATGTTCTGCAAAGACCATCTGGGTACTGGTACTGGGACTGATTGTCCTGATTGTATCTTCTTTCCTTCCGCAGTTATTGAAATAAAAATCAAATTTAAATACATAATATAATGAAATCAATTCTTGAAGGACGTCCGGGTTTGGCCCGTGAAATCAATAAAGTGGCCGAAGTGGCCGGATATTTGTGGCAAAAAGGATGGGCTGAACGCAACGGTGGAAATATTACTATCAATGTAACAGAGTTTGTTGACGATGAAATCCGTCAGATGCCGGCCATCAGTGAACCGAAACAGATTGGAGCAGTATTACCGCATCTGAAAGGCTGTTATTTCTTCTGCAAAGGTACACAGAAACGTATGCGCGACCTGGCTCGCTGGCCGATGGAAAACGGTTCAGTGATTCGTATCTGTGACGATTGTGCCAGCTATGTCATTATCGCTGACCAGCCGGTGATGCCGACTTCGGAAGTGGCTTCTCACCTGACTGTTCACAATACGCTGATTGCGGAAGGTGCCCAGAAAAAGGCTACCGTACATACACACCCCATCGAACTGGTGGCAATGAGCCATACTCCGAAGTTCCTGGAAAAGGATGTGCTGACTTATCTGTTGTGGAGTATGATTCCGGAAACAAAGGCATTCTGTCCGCGTGGATTGGGTATCGTACCTTATAAAATGCCGAGCTCAGTAGAACTGGCAGATGCTACACTGAAGGAACTGGACGACTATGATGTGGTAATGTGGGAAAAACACGGCGTGTTTGCCGTAGGTACCGATGTAATGGATGCATTCGACCAGATTGACGTGCTGACCAAGGCTGCCCAGATTTACATCAATGCCCGTTGCATGGGATTTGAACCGGACGGTATGACGAAAGAACAAATGCAGGAACTGACGGACGTGTTCCATCTTCCGAAATAAATATTAAATCTAACCTTTTAAAACCATGAAATTATGTACAGAATGATTTTGAACGAGACCTCTTACTTTGGTGCCGGATGTCGCGAAGCTATCGCTACAGAAGCAGGCCGTAGAGGTTTCAAGAAAGCTTTTTTTGTAACTGACAAGGACCTGATTCGTTTTCACGTAGCCGACAAAGTGGTGGAAGTGTTCGAAAAGGCAGGTATTCCTTACGAAATATACAGTGATGTAAAAGCCAATCCTACCATTGCCAATGTGCAGAACGGTGTGGCAGCTTTCAAGGCTTCCGGTGCCGACTTTATCGTTGCATTGGGTGGCGGTTCTTCCATTGACACGGCTAAAGGTATCGGTATCGTAGTAAACAATCCGGAATTTGCCGATGTGCGTTCATTGGAAGGAGTAGCAGATACGCATCATAAAGCTGTGCCTACTTTTGCTCTGCCTACTACTGCGGGAACTGCAGCTGAGGTAACCATCAACTATGTGATTATTGATGAGGCTGCTACCAAGAAAATGGTATGTGTAGACCCGAACGATATTCCGTCAGTAGCTATCGTAGACCCTGAACTGATGTATTCTATGCCGAAGGGCCTGACTGCGGCTACAGGTATGGATGCCCTGACACATGCTATTGAAAGCTACATTACTCCGGGAGCCTGGGTGATGTCAGATATGTTTGAACTGAAGGCCATTGAGATGATTGCCAAGAATCTGAAGGCTGCTGTGGACAATGGCAGTGATCCGGTAGCTCGTGAAGCCATGTCGCAGGCACAGTATATTGCCGGAATGGGATTCAGCAACGTAGGTCTGGGAATCGTTCACTCTATGGCTCATCCTCTCGGTGCGCACTATGACACTCCGCACGGCGTAGCCAATGCATTGTTGTTGCCTTACGTCATGGAATACAATGCAGAATCTCCTGCCGCACCAAAATACCTGGATATTGCTAAGGCGATGGGAGTAGATACTACCGGCATGAGCGAAGCAGAAGGTGTAAAAGCTGCGGTAGAAGCTGTTCGCCAGCTTTCTTTGAGTATCGGTATTCCACAGAAGTTGCATGAAATCGGTGTGAAGGAAGAAGACTTGCATCAGTTGGCTATCGATGCATTCAATGATGTCTGCACCGGAGGTAACCCGCGTCCGACTTCAGTAGAAGACATTGAAGCACTCTACCATAAGGCTTTCTAAGCATCGCATATTATTTTATATACAAAACGTCCGCAGTTTCCGGTGAGTTTTCCGGGACTGTGGACGTTATTTTTTTGAAGACTCCTTCCTGGTAAAAAAACGCCTTTACGTTTGGAGTAAACGTAAGTGCGTTTTTTATCAGGACTTATTTGTCTCATTTTTAAGCTGTTTTATATATTGCGTTGGGGTCATATTGTATTTTTTCTTGAACGAAGCTGTAAAATACGATTGATTTAAAAATCCTACCTTACTAGCAATTTCTGCCATTGAATGATTACCTTCACACATTATTTGTATAGCTTTAGTCAATCTAATTTCTCTTACTAATTCAATAATAGAGACATTGAAAATGTTTTTTGTTTTCAGATAAAGTCCACTTCTGCTAATTCCCATTAGGTTGCTGATTTGATTTGCATCTAATTCAGGATTTGAAATATTCTTATTGATAATAGATATAGTTTTTTGAGCTAATTCAGTTTCTTCAGATGTTAACCGATTATAAATTGCCATTTGAGGATAGTTATGTGAAATCTTTTGTTGGATTTTTTTTGATCGCATTAAC
>OGDT01000494.1_pt1 | contig 11109 bp, 9 predicted proteins | sample 1570521 | NCBI WGS metagenome assembly OGDT01 (sample SAMEA2582164, study PRJEB24529) | metagenome | biome: Human gut stool | place: China | collected 2011 | reverse complement strand
AGTTTCTTATGAAAAATGGATTTTAGAGGAGTGAAAAATAATGCTAGATAGAATAGAAGATGCTCTTGAAGATTTAAGGGCTGGAAAAGTAATAATAGTAGTAGATGATGAGGACAGAGAAAACGAAGGAGATTTTATTTGTGCTGCAGAGTTTGCTACTCCAGAAAATATTAATCTTATGGCAACAGTAGGAAAAGGATTAATCTGCATGCCTATGACAGAGGAATATGCTAAGAAATTGGCTCTACCTCCAATGTGTTATGACAATACTGATAATCATTGTACAGCTTTTACTGTATCAATAGATCATGTGGATACTACAACAGGAATATCTGCTTATGAGCGTTCGTTGACAGCTATGAAAGCTTTGGATGAAAATGTAAAGCCTTATGAATTTAGAAGACCAGGACATATGTTTCCATTAGTAGCTAAAAAAGGTGGAGTAATAGTAAGAAATGGACATACAGAAGCAACTGTAGATTTAATGAGATTAGCAGGATTAAAGGAAATGGGACTTTGTTGTGAAATTATGAAAGAAGATGGAACTATGGCTAGATTTGATGATTTACAATTACTTGCTAAAGAGTTGGATATGAAGATGATATCTATTGAGGATTTACAAAAATATATCAAGATGAATGAGCAACTTATGACTGTAAGTGTAAGAGCTAAGATGCCTACTGGCTCAGGAGTATTTGAGATAGTAGGATTTGAAAATAATCTAGATGGAAAAGAGCACATAGCTCTAGTAAAAGGAGATGTAGCTGGGAAAGAAGATGTTTTAGTGAGATTACACTCTGAGTGCTTTACAGGAGATATTTTAGGTTCATTAAGATGTGATTGTGGTTCTCAATTAAAAAGAGCTATGAGAAGAGTGGATGAAGAGGGAGAAGGAGTAGTTCTTTATCTAAGACAAGAGGGAAGAGGAATAGGACTTTTAAATAAATTAAAAGCTTATACACTTCAAGATCAGGGTGCAGATACAGTAGAGGCAAATGTAGCACTAGGATTTGATCCTGATATGAGAGATTATGCAGTAGCTGTTCAAATGTTAAAAGCTCTTGGAGTAAAATCTGTAAGAGTAATGACTAATAATCCTGCTAAGATAGAGGCTCTTGAGGATTATGGAATGAAAGTAACAGGAAGAGAAGCTATTGAGACAGGATTTAATGAGACTAATGAAAAGTATATGAAAACTAAAAAAGAAAAAATGAGACATATGCTAACAAAAATTTAAAAAGAACATAAAAGAGAGTGTTATAATTAAAGAACTAAAAAAATCAAGAGTGACTTTCGTTTAGAGATGAAAGTTATTCTTGATTTTTTATATTGAAGAATTTTAGTTTTAGATTTAAAAAATTGTAATATCTTTATATGCAAAATTCTATAAGGAAATATGAGGATTGTATATTTTTAATAAAAATGGTACAACTGAGATAAAAATATAGTAATGGAGGAGAGTATGAGTGAATATTGCTTAATGATAGATAAAAGAAAAAAATATTTAATAGGGGAAGGGGAAGTAACTAAAGAGATTTTAGAAGAGTTAGATAGAAATGGAAGAAAAATAGTAGAAAAATTAGAGGAAATTTTAGAAAAAGATGGATATTTAGAGTATAGAGATAATATTGTAGTAATAAAAGAGCTGTATGGAGATATTTTAAGTTTAGCTAAAGTCTATAAAACAGAGGGAACTATCTATTATAATGATGAGAGAATACTAGAGTTAATAAAGAATAGTTTAATTTTATTTGAAAAGGAATATTACAATATAGAATGTAGAGAGCATACTAATTGGTGGCAATGGGAGATAGGTATACCTCTAATTTTAAATAATATATTTTCACTTCTTTATAAAGAGCTACCAAGAGAGATAATATTAAAGAATCTTAAAACAAGTAGATATTTTCAGCCAGATGCAAGGTATTCTGGAAATAATCCAGTGGCAATTCATCCAAGTGGAAATCCCTTAAGATTATCAAGTGGGGGGAATAGAACAGATACTGTAAAAATATCTTTTTTTAGAGGAATGATCTTAGGAGACGAGGAGGAGATAAAAAAATCTTTAGAAGCCTTAGAAGATGTATGGAAATATAAAGATGATGATATAGATGGAGAGAATGATGGTTTCTATAGGGATGGATCATTTATTCAACATGGATCAATTCCTTATGCTGGTGGTTATGGAGAGGTTTTGCTAACAGGATTAGGAGAGATTTTCTATAATATAAAGGATACAAAATTCTCTAAATATATCAAAGGATTAGAAAATTTGTATGAGATAATTTTTAATTCTTTTGAACCATTTTTCTATAATGGGAGATTTACAGATATGTTATCTGGAAGAGGGATAACTCGTGAAAATAATAGTGATAAAGTCATTGGACACAGAATATTAAATGATATTCTACTTATAAGTGGAGCTTTTGTTGGAGAACAAAGAGAGAAGATAGAAAATTTTGTAAAAAGAGAGGTTGAGAAATATGGAGGAGAAAGATATCTAGCGGAAGAAAAAAATCCATTTATGTATCAGCTGTTGAAAGAACTATTAGAAGAGGAGAAAAAAGTAGAGTATAGAAATAGTATAAAAGTAACTAATAGAATGAATAGAGTTATGAAAAGAGAGGAAGAGTTTGCTGTAGGAATAGCTATGCACTCTTATAATGTAGGAAACTATGAGACTATGAATGGAGAAAATCTAAGAGGTTGGTATACAGGCGATGGTGCTTATTATCTTTACGATAAAGATATAGATGGATATGATGAATATTGGAAAAATGTGGATATGTATTTTATTCCTGGAACTACTGAGATAAAAGGGAATATGGAAGGAGTAGATGCTCAAAGAAACTCTGAAACAAAATTTATAGAAATTAGAAAAGTAGGGGGAGTATCTTTAGATAGTACAGGAATAGCAATAATGGATTTTTTAAATTGGAATGAGAAGTTAAAAAGTAGAAAGATATGGTTTTTCTTACAAGGAAAGACAGTGTTTATAGAGGATAAAATAGAGAGTGATAGGGAGATATATACTACTCTGTTTAATAAAAAGTATTTAAAGTTACCAAAAATATTTTTAGATGGGAATATAAATGAAGAGGAGTTAATAGAAAAATCTGTTAAAGAGATAGTGATAGAAGAATGGAAATTAAAATTCTTTAGAGAAGAAAGAGTAAAAGTAGAGATAGAAGAGAGAGGAAAATATTATTTTGTTAAAATTTGGAAGGAGTATGAGAGAAAAGAGAAAGGAATAATTTGGGAATTAATAAATTTAAAAAGTAAAGTTATAGATGAAATATTAAAGTTAAAAATAGAAGAGGAGCTTTATCAACTTGAAACAGATAAATATATGTATAAAATATTGTGGAATAAGAACGATGTTTGTACTATTGAGAATAAAGCAGAGCATAGAAGTGGAAAAATGACAATAGAAAATTGAATATAAAAATAGAGTAGAAAAGTATAAGAGAAATATATAGAAATTAGTAGAAAAATGAAGATATAAAAATGAAGATTTACAATTATAATTTATTGTGAGATAATCAAGGCACAACAGAGGTAATATGGTTTAATGAAAAGTTTGTTTGAAAAATATTAAAATAAACTAAAAACATTAAAAATTATAGGAGGTAATTGGTTATGTTAAATAGTTTTAACATGGATTTCTTTTCTTTAAAAGGAAAAGTGGCAATAGTAACAGGAGGAAATACTGGACTAGGACAAGCTTATGTTGTAGCACTAGCTAAAGCAGGGGCAGATCTGTTTGTAGTAACTTACGATAGAGCTTGGGATGAAACAAGAGCTATGGTAGAGGCTGAAGGAAGAAGAATAGAGTTCTTCCAAGCAGATTTAACAGACAGAGCACAAATAGATAAAGTAATTTCAGCATGTGTAGAGACATATGGAAAAATAGATATATTAGTAAATAATGCAGGAACAATAAGAAGAGCTCCACTATTAGAGTACAAAGATGAAGATTGGAAAGCAGTAATGGATATCAACTTAAATTCAGTATACTTCTTAAGCCAAGCAGCAGCAAAAGTAATGGTAGCACAAGGTTCAGGAAAGATAATCAACATAGCATCAATGTTATCATTCCAAGGAGGAAAATTTGTACCACCTTACACAGCAAGTAAACATGGAGTAGCAGGAATAACAAAAGCATTTGCTAATGAATTAGCAGCACACAATATCCAAATCAATGCAATAGCACCAGGATATATCAAAACAGCAAATACAGCACCAATAAGAGCAGATGAAAAGAGAAATGCAGAGATACTAAGTAGAATACCAGCAGAGAGATGGGCAGATCCATTTGATTTAATGGGAGCAGTAGTATTCTTAGCAAGTAAAGCATCAGATTATGTAAATGGACACATCTTAGCAGTAGATGGTGGATGGTTAGTAAGATAATAATTACCAATTATAGAATAGAGAAGATATTAGGAGGAAATATAAATGAAATTAGATGTAAGATATGCAAATCACCCAGAGGATTCAAAACGTTATACAACTGAGGAGTTAAGAAAACATTATTTTATAGGAACAATATTTGAAGCTGATGAAGCAGCACTAACTTACTCTCATGTAGATAGAATAATAGCAGGAGGAATAATGCCTGTAACTAAAGAGGTAAGATTAGAGGGAAGTAAAGAGTTAGGATCTGAGTACTTCTTAGAGAGAAGAGAATTAGGAGTAATCAACATAGGTGGAGCAGGAAAAATAATAGTAGATGGAGTAGAGTATAAAATGAATCCAAAAGATGGATTATATGTAGGAATGGGTTCAAAAGAGTTAGTATTTATCTCTGAAGATGCTAATAATCCAGCAAAATTCTATGTAAACTCAGCACCAGCACACATGACATATCCAATAGTAAAAATAGATATTGAGAAAGCTAACCCAGTAAAATTAGGAAGCTTAGCAACATCAAATGAGAGAACAATATATCAATATGTACACCCAGCAGTATGTAAATCTTGTCAATTACTAATGGGAATGACAGTATTAGAGCCAAATAACATGTGGAATACAATGCCTTGTCATACACATGAGAGAAGAATGGAAGTATACTTCTACTTCAACATGCAACCAGAAACAAGAGTATTCCATTTAATGGGAGAGCCACAAGAGACAAGACACATAGTAGTAGGAAATGAGCAAGGAGTAATATCACCATCTTGGTCAATTCACTCGGGAGTAGGAACAAGTAACTACACATTTATCTGGGGAATGGTAGGAGAGAACCAAACATTTACAGATATGGACCATGTAGCAATGGAAGATTTAAGATAATAAAATAGTTAATTACTAAGAAGGAGGGAACCTATTTTCACCCATACACCACTCTCTTCCCTCCTTTTTATTAATTTTTATTTTTTAATGAATACTTAATGTTTTAAGTATTTATTAAAGGGTAAAAGATTGATATTTGATAAAAAAGTTGGAGGAAAATAATGGCAGAAGTAATATTAAAAAAAGTAGAAAAACAATATCCTAATGGGTTTAAAGCTGTACATGGGATAGATTTAGATATTAAAGACGGGGAGTTTATGGTTTTTGTTGGTCCATCTGGTTGTGCTAAATCTACTACTCTTAGAATGATAGCTGGTCTTGAAGAGATTACTGGTGGAGAGATTTGGATTGGAGATAAGTTAGTTAATGATTTACCACCAAAAGATAGAGGAATTGCAATGGTATTCCAAAACTATGCTCTGTATCCTCATATGACTGTATATGATAATATGGCATTTGGACTTAAGATGGCTAAAGTACCAAAAGATGAGATAGATAGAAGAGTTAGAGAAGCAGCAGAAAAATTAGAGATAACTCAATTATTAGATAGAAAACCAAAGGAGATGTCAGGAGGACAAAGACAAAGGGTAGCAGTAGGAAGAGCTATTGTAAGAAAACCAGATGTATTCCTATTTGATGAACCACTATCTAACTTAGATGCGAAATTAAGAGTATCAATGAGGGTAAAAATAACTCAATTACACAAGCAATTAAAAGCTGAAGGACAAACAGCTACAATGATATATGTAACACATGACCAAGTAGAAGCGATGACAATGGGAGATAGAATCTGTGTATTAAACTATGGAAAGATAATGCAAGTAGATACACCATTAAATCTATATCATAAACCAGCAAATAAATTTGTTGCAGGATTTATAGGTTCACCAGCGATGAACTTTGTAGAGGGAGCAATAGAGGAAAATGAAGATGGAATAATCTTTATGTTTGGACAGGGAAGATATGTAGTACTACCAGAGGATATGGGAGAAAAGGTAAAATCATATATAGGAAAAAAGGTAGTACTAGGAATAAGACCAGAAAATATAGGAAATAAAATAACACACCCAGAGGGAGAGAAGATAAACTTCCTAAAAGGAAATGTAAGTATAGTAGAGCATATGGGAAATGAAGAGTATATCTACTTCAATATAGATGGAAATGAATTTACATCAAGAATAGAAGCAAGAAAGAGTGAAAATGTAAAATATGGAGAAGTAGGAGAGTTTTACTTCAACATAAAGAGAGCTCATATATTTGATATAGAAACTGAAGAGAATATCACTTTATAACTGGAGGTAGTATGAAAGTAAAATTTAATAGAGATCAAAAAATGTTATATTTAATATTACTACCATTTATAATATGGTATGCAGTGTTTATGTTTAAGCCTATGTATGGAATGATAATAGCCTTTAAAGATTATAGTTTATTTAGAGGAATATCTGGAAGTGAGTGGGTAGGACTTAAGAATTTTAAAGATTTTTTAACAAGCCCAGAATTCTATGTTACTTTAAAAAATACATTGATGTTAAATGTATATAGCTTACTATTAGAATTTCCTTTTGCTATTTTATTAGCTTTAATGTTAAACGAGGTAAAGAACAAATATTTTAAAACAATAGTTCAAACAGCTTCGTTTATTCCTTACTTTATAGCAATAGTTGTAGCAACAGGGATAACAATTAATATTTTATCTCCAAGTACAGGAGTGGTTAATGTTTTTTTAGAAAAATTAGGATTTGAAAGAGTATATTTTTTAGCTAAACCAGAATTTTTTAGAGGGATATTTACAGGACTTAATATGTGGAAGACAGCTGGATTTAATGCTGTAATATATTTAGCGGCACTAACTGCTGTAGACGAACAACTTTATGAAGCAGCAAAAATTGATGGAGCAAATAAATTTCAACAATTAAGACATATAACAATACCAGCAATAATTCCTACAATAGTTGTAATGTTAGTATTAAAAGTAGGAAGTATGCTAAATGTAGCTTTTGAAACAGTGTTATTACTTTATCAACCAGCAACATATGAAACAGCAGATGTAATTAGTACTTATGTATATAGAACAGGAATGTTGATGCAAGACTTTGGACTTGCAACAGCAGTTGGGTTATTCAATGCAGTAGTAGGGTTTATTTTAGTATATAGTGCAAATAAGTGGAGTAAGAAAGTTACTCAATCAAGTCTATGGTAGGAGGAAAAAAGATGAAAATAAAAATGGGAACAGATGAGAAAATCTTTTATACAGTAAATTATATACTTCTTACTATATTCGCAATAATGTTTTTATATCCAATAGTTTATGTATTTTCAGCAGCAGTAAGCAATCCATATCTTGTAGAGACAGGATCAGTGGTACTTTTTCCAAAAGGATTTAATTTAAATTCTTTTAAAAGTGCTATGGAGTTAACAGGGATGTGGAGAGCTTATGGAAACTCAATATTTATAACAGCAGTGGGAACAGTAGTGAGCATGGTATTTACTATAAGTGGAGCCTATGTTTTATCAAAACCAGAGCTGAAATTTAGAAAGTTTTGGACATTTATGGTAATAGTAACTATGTGGTTTGATCCAGGAATGATACCTAAATATTTAAACTTTAGAGATTTAGGATTGATAGATAGTTACACAGGAGTAATTTTAGGATTTGCAATAAATACATTTAATGTTATAATTTTAAAGTCATTCTTTGAAGCAGTGCCAAAATCATTAGAAGAAGCAGCAAGAATAGATGGAGCTTCACAATTTCAAATAATGACAAAGATATATCTACCTCTATCAGTATCAGCATTGACAACAGTTTCTTTATTCTATGCTGTTTCAAGATGGAATGGATATTTCTGGACAATGGTACTTTTAATAGATGATAAGAAAGCACCATTACAAGTTTTCTTAAAAAAATTAATAGTAGAAAAGAACATGGCTGGAGAAGCAAGTCAAATGATAACAGCACAAAGTTTGACATCTCCACAGACAATCATATATGCTGTGATAGCTCTATCATTAATACCGATATTTATAGTATATCCATTTATACAAAAATTCTTTAGAAAAGGGGTTACATTAGGAGCGGTAAAAGAATAAGTTTAGGGAAAGAGTAGGAGGAACTATGTTAAAAAAAATATTATTAGGGGTAGTTGCAATATTAGCTCTTATAGGATGTGGAGAAAAAAAAGAGGAAAAAGTAACAGGACCAGTTAAAAAATTAGAAGGTTCAGTTATTACAGAAAAACATAAAGAATTTACAGTATTTGCAATATTCCAAGGAAAAGCTTTTAATGCTGAATTACCAGTATTTAAAAAAGCTGAGGATATGACAAATGTGAAAATGGTAGGAGTAGCTTCAAAAAACCAAAGTGATGAAGTACAAGCCTTTAACTTAATGTTATCATCAGGAAATTTACCAGATGTAATAGCTTATGAATTGACACCAGACTTAGAAAAATTAGGAATAGATGGAGGATTAATTCCATTAGAAGATCTGATAAAGGAACATGCACCAAATATTACAAAGTTTTGGGAAGAGAATCCTCAATATAAAAAAGATGCTGTAGCAGTAGATGGACATATCTATATGATACCTAACTATAATGATGTTAAAAATTTAAGTTTGACTCAACAATACTATATAAGAAAAGATTGGTTAGCAAAATTAGGATTAGAAGAACCTAAAACAGTTGATGAACTATATAATGTATTAGTAACATTTAGAGATAAAGACCCAAATGGAAATGGGAAAAAAGATGAAGTACCTATTTTTATTAGAGGAAATGTAGTAAGAAAGATATTACTACCATTAACAGATATATTTAAGGCACAAGCAGTGTGGTATGCAGATAATGGAACACCAAAATTCGGACCTGCAGAACCAGAATGGAAAGATGCTATGATAAATTTAGCAAAATGGTATAGAGAGGGATTAATAGACCAAGAGGTATTTACAAGAGGAATGACTTCAAGAGACTATATGTTAAGTAATGACTTAGGTGGATTTACTAATGACTGGCCAAGTGCTGGAACATATAATGAAAGTTTATCAAAAACAATACCTGGTTTTGATTTTTCAGTAATGTTACCACCAGAGTATAAAGGAAATAATAAAACATTCTTTGCAAGACCTAACTATATGGGAGCTTGGGGAATTACAATAGCTGCTAAAGATCCAGTAACAATAGTTAAATACTTCGATTTCTGGTATTCAGAAGTGGGAAGAAGATTATGGAACTTTGGAATTGACGGAGAAGATTATACAATAATTGATGGAAAACCTCAATTTACTGATAAAATTTTAAAAGATCCTAATGGAAAAAATCCAGTAGCAGCAATTAGAGAAACTGGAGCACAATATAGACTGGGAATGTTCCAAGATGCAGAGGCTGAAAAGCAAACTTCTGGAGAAGCTGCATTAAAAGCAGTAGACTTATATGTAAAAAATAATGTAGTTGATCTACCAATGCCACAGTTAAAATATACAAAAGATGAACTGAAAGAGTTCTTAAAAATAGAAGCTCAACTTCGTTCTGCGTCAGAAGAGATGGGACAAAAATGGATATTAGGTGTAACAGATGTAGAAAAAGATTGGGATAGCTATATAGAGAGATTAAATTCTTTAGGATTAAAGAGAGCTAAAGAAATTCAAAAAAATGCATATGATAGATTTATGAAAAATTAAATTAGTTAACCAATACCTCTAAATATAGAAGGATTGCTATATCTTAATGATATGGTAATCCTTTTTAGTTTAAAACAAATAGAAATTACTTGTATAATTTTTAAAAAATAAAAGTTAAAACTATAGTGAACACACCTGAACATCACTGGAGAAAACAAGTATTTTATAATATAATTTTATCTAAGTAGAAGTTAGTAATAGTAAGTTTTAGCTACTGGAATATTAAAAAGAAATATGAAAGGGGACTGTTATGCTAGCAATTCATACTTTGCTAAACTTTATAAAGTTCATAAAAATACAGTGAGTCTGTGGCTAAAAAATTTAGAAAGATATGGATACATAGATATAAAATATATAATGAAAGATAAGCAAGTAGAAGAGAGAAGGATAACTATTATTTCAAGAGATGATAGAAAAATATCTCAAGAGAAGAAAAAGTTTATTATTGAAAGTAAGAGTAGTGAAAAAAATAAAGAGAATAATATAGAAAGGGATATATTTTTCAATGAAAGTTTAGATGAAGATATAGATAATAAAGAAGTAAATGATATGGAAGAGTTTGATAAAAATTTAGTAGAGGAGCTATTTGGCAAGAAAGAAACAAGTTTAAGCTAAGATAAAACTAGTAATTTTGAATCAAAAGATGCTGAAAAGATAGAAGAAAATATTGGTAATAAAAAAATAGAAATAAAAAGAGAAGAAACACCAGAAAAGTTAGAAGAGAGAAGAAAAAACTTTTGAAGGATATATTTGGAAAAAAATTGAAGAAAAATCAAAAAAAGAAATAGAAGAAAATGAAACAATAGGAGAAGAAAAGTGTGATATATCTATCAATAAAAATTGTGAAGGGATATCACAAAAATCTGTGATGGATAATCAAAAAATGGTGGGGGTATCAATAAAAAATAGGGGAGGGTATTAAGAAAAAAATGATTTACCTATTAATAAAAAGACGAAGTATAATAATACAAGAAGAATAATACAAGATTATTATTACAAGAAGAATAAATATATTATACCCACATATATACAAGCTGAAAAAAGTTTTAAAGGAGTGGAATATTTAACTTTTTATGGTTAAAAAATTAGGAGTAGAAATTAAAGTAGAAACACATGGGCAAGCTGGAATAAAA
>OGDT01000488.1_pt1 | contig 11202 bp, 8 predicted proteins | sample 1570521 | NCBI WGS metagenome assembly OGDT01 (sample SAMEA2582164, study PRJEB24529) | metagenome | biome: Human gut stool | place: China | collected 2011 | reverse complement strand
ATTGTTTCTCTATTCCAGCTAATAGAATAGGTTCTCAATTTTTTACTGTGGCACAGGATTTTCTGCCTTTACTGGAGGAAGCTTATGAGGTGGCTCCGGAGAATGAGTTACTGAAGGATTATTTTGCCGGCTATGCAGATGAAAAAGAGGCTGACCGGAAATTATCATGGCTTTTCGGGCACACTTACCTTACGGAGCCTTCTATGTTGCCTTACATTGAACGGGTGGCACCGGATGACCGTTTTATTATCCCTACGGGTCCTTTGGCGTTGTTCCTTCACGAATGGATTGAGTTGTTGGCTGGTAAGCAGGCAAAGTGCTGGAAATCGGTTCCTCGTCTGTATCAGGAGGAAAAGGAAATGCCGGAAACTGTTTTGCAGAAGAATGCGGAGATTTATCGTCTCTTTACCTTGTGGACTGGCGGACGGAAGATTATTTATCTCAACGGTTATGATTCACTGAAGCGCTTCCTGGTAGAGATTCTGCAGTGGCCGGATGATGAGAATCATACCTTGCCGCAGATGAAGAGTTGCCGGAACTTTGTATTGATGGTGGATGAGCAGAAAGGGCTTTTGCTGGCGAAGGATGTGTGTGAATACATCGCCGACACGGAAAATCCTTATTATGATCAGGAAGAGGCATCGCAAAATGCATTCCGGATGTTGACGGAAGAGATGCTTTGTCCGCCGGACTTGTTGCATTATTGCATTGAGAAAAACTTGCTGCCAGATGCAGAATTGCCTGAAGTAGGAGAGAAGATGCTGGTGAAACTGAATGCGGACTTTATTGCGCGGCATTCATTACTGTATTATTATCGCGGCGATTGATTTTGTCGAGTATATATCATAAAAAAAGCACGAACCGAAATTCGTGCTTTTTTTATGTTAATGGATATAGAATTAGCAAACCTTGTGTGAACCGTCGCTGATAACTACATCGTATACTTTCGGGCTGCGACCGAATTTTTCTTTGAAGCGTTCTGTTGCAGTAGAAATGAATGTTTCGTACAATTCATTCTTAACCAGGTTGATGGTACATCCACCGAATCCACCACCCATTACGCGTGAACCAGTAACTCCACAGTCAAAAGCAATATCGTTCAGGAAGTCGAGCTCTTCGCAGCTTACTTCATACAGTTTGCTCATACCATGGTGAGTTTCATACATTTTCTGTCCTACTGTTTCGTAGTCGCCTCTTTCCAATGCATCGCATACGTCGAGTACACGCTGGATTTCTTCGATTACATATTCAGCACGCATGTAGTCTTCTTCAGAAACTTCAGCTTTTACTTCGTTCAGCATATCCATTGTGCAGTCTCTCAGGAATTCTACAGTCGGGTGATTCTTCTTGATAGCAGCTACAACAGCTTCGCAGCTCTGACGGCGTTTGTTGTATGCAGAAGATGCCAGTTCATGTTTTACTACAGAGTCAACCAATACCAAACGGTATCCGTCCGGTCTGAACGGGAAGTACTGGTATTCCAGTGAACGGCAGTCCAGACGAATCAGGTGACCTTCTTTACCGAATACAGAAGCAAACTGGTCCATGATACCGCAATTAACTCCGCAGTAGTTGTGTTCTGTAGCCTGACCTACTTTAGCCAGTTCGAATTTATCAATTTTGTTGTCGCCGAACAAATCGTTCAATGCGTATGCGTATGTAGATTCCAATGCAGCAGAAGAAGACATACCTGCACCCAGAGGTACATCACCTGCAAATGCAGTATTAAAGCCTTTTACGTCAACTCCGCGTTTGATCATTTCACGGCAAACACCAAAGATATAACGTGCCCAGCTTGCTTTCGGAGCATCTTCTTCATTCAATCCGAATTCTACATAGTCTTTCAAGTCGATAGAATAAGCGCAAACTTTATCTTTTCCGTTCGGTTTGATTTCAGCCACCATACCTTTGTCTACAGCTCCTGGGAATACAAAACCTCCGTTGTAGTCAGTGTGCTCACCAATCAGGTTGATTCGTCCCGGAGAAGTATATACTGAGCCTGTTGTACCGTCGAAATGCTTGATAAAGCGGCTTCTTACAAATTCTATGTCCATAATGATAAAAATTAAAGGTTAATAAATTCTGGTATATAAACAAGAAAGGATGAAGAATGAGTCCATCCTTCATCCTTGTGTTTTATTATTCAGTCGGAATGTCTTTGTTTACATTCTTGCATCCGATCAACGCATAGAACAACAAGTATGCCAATGCGGCTGCAATTACGATAAAGCTGTTCAGGTAACCTGCTGAGTCGGCTACTCCACCTTGTAACAGCGGAAGCAATCCACCACCGCAAACCATTACCATGAAGATTCCAGAAGCTGCTTCTGTGTATTTACCCAGTCCTTCTACAGCCAGGTTGAAGATACCACCCCACATGATTGAAGTACAGAGTCCGCAGAGTGCCATACACATTACGCTGACAGGAACTGCTTCCAATCCGAATGACAGACTAGCTCCGCTTTTGAATACCGGCATGTTGACTACGCTGCTCAACGGAGTTACGAAGGCAATACCGATCAAAACCAATCCGAGAATAGAAGCTACGGTCAACATGGCCTTACTGCTGAACTGAGCACCGAGTGAAGCACCAATCAGACGACCGATAAGCATCAGGAACCAGTAAGTACCTACGATAGAACCTGCAATAGCCGGATCGATACCCAGACCGCCTTCATTTACTTGTGCAGTCATAAACAGGTTTGCAAAGTGAGGAACACCTACTTCAATACCTACGTAAACGAAGATGGCGATGGTTCCCAGCTTGAAGTGACGGAAAGACAACGGGCTGTGTTCGCCTTTGCTCTTGTTTGCCTTAGACAAACTTGGTTCAGGGATAGCCATGAAGAAAAGTACCAGAAACGCGATGGCGAAGATAGCCATGGCAATGTAAAGTGCCGGCAAAGCCTTAGCGATAGTACGTTCTTCTACGTTGGCACCCATCAGGTAACCTACCAATACCGGAACGATAGTAGCTGACAAAGAGTTCAGTGAACCGCCAGTCTGGATAAGCTGGTTACCTTTCTTGCCGCCACCACCCAGAGTGTTCAACATCGGGTTAACTACTGTGTTCAGCATACACATAGAGAAACCAGAGATGAAGGCTCCAGCCAAATATACAGAGAATCCGCCTTTAGAGGCCAATGCCTGAATACCTACACCAATGAATCCTACTGCAATAGCAATCAATGCTGTTTTCTTGTATCCGATTTTCTGTAAAAGAAGTCCCGAAGGAATACCCATAAAAGCGTATGCAATGAAGTTCGCAGCGAATCCGAGTGTAGCTTCCAGGTTGGTAGCTCCAAATTCACTCTGTACGATAACTCCAAATGGAGCCGGCAATCCGGTTACGAAAGAAATCATAGCAAACAATGCGAACATCATTACTATGGGTAACAAATAGCTTTTTTGTTGTTGTGACATGTTGTTTAAAGGTGTTAGTTTGTTATAGGTTAATTAAAGAACTAGATTTTTATTTTTCAACTCCGAATTTATAGATAGTTACCTGATGGTAGGTATCTTCCGGCTTCAACACGACTGACGGGAAGTGTCCTTTGTTGGGTGAGTCGGGGAAGTGCTGTGCTTCAAAGCAGATGGCACTTCTTGCCGGGAATGTAGCACCGTGGTATCCAGTGAAACCATTGTGCCAGTTGGCTGTGTATACTTGTACACCCGGCTCTGTAGTATAAACTTCCAGCGAACGTCCGCTTTCCGGTTCTATACATTTAGCCGCAAATACCAGAGCTTCCGTTTCGCGTTTGTTCAGCACGTAGCAATGGTCGTATCCGGCTCCGTTGATGAGCTGCTGGAACGGTTCATTGATACGGCTTCCCACTGTGTGCGGTGTACGGAAGTCCATCGGAGTACCTTCTACCTTCAATACTTCTCCTGTAGGGATAGATACTTCGTCTATTGGAATATAAAAATCTGCGTTGATTGTGACAATGTTATTGTCTACGGTCGGAGTCGGATTATTCAAACCTGCCAGGCTGAAAAATGCGTGGTTGGTCAGGTTGGTGATGGTCTTTTTGTCGCAGTTGGCTACGTAAGTGATGACCAATTCGTTCTCTCCTGTCAGTGTGTAAGTAACTGTGATGTCCAGATTGCCTGGGAAACCTTCTTCCCCATCTTTAGAGAGATAGTGCAGCGTTACACTATGTTCATCTTCCTGTTTGGCATCCCAAACGCGGGCATGGAAACCAGTCGGACCTCCATGCAGGGAGTTAGGACCGTTATTGATGGTCAAATTATGTTCTTGTCCGTCCATCAGGAAACTGCCTTTCGCAATACGGTTGCCATAGCGTCCGATTAATGTACTCAGGAAAGGTTCGTGACTGTTGATTATGTTGTCGATACTGTCATGTCCCTGCACCACATTGGCCAGTTTACCGTTTTTGTCCGGTACCATCACAGTTAAGATTGCTCCCCCATAGTTTGTAATTGCTACTTCGGCACCTTGCTGGTTCGAAAGAATAAACAAATCTGTCTCTTTGCCGTCTACAATTTTTTGAAAATCTGCTCTTTTTAAGCCGCTTAAATTATTTTCTTTGTAAAATGTGTTGTTCATATTATTAAAATCTTTTAGTTCACACATTATTTTGTTGTGCAAATAAAAAGATTTTCTTCAATATACCCAAACATTTTCGAAGAAAGAACGTTCTTTAATTGTTTAAAGAAAGTAAATCGGCGACAATAAAACTGCTTCCTCCCACAAAAATAAAATCATCCGGCTGGGCCTGTTCCTTGGCTGCTTCGAAGGCTTCTTTCACATGGGGGTAGGCTTCTCCGTGTAAATTGAAGGTCTCGGCCAGTGCTTTCATCTGCTGGTAGGGAAGAGCTCTTTTCACGCTGGCTTGTGTGAAATAATATCGGGCATCTTTAGGCAACATAGACAATACACCGCTCACATCCTTATCGTTCACCATGCCGATGACAATATGTAAGGTTTTATAAGTCTGATGTCTGAGTTGCTCGGTTATGTATTGCATACCACCCGTGTTGTGTCCGGTATCGCAGATGATGGTCGGTTTCTCACCTAATTTCTGCCAGCGTCCCATCAGACCGGTCAGCTCGCAGACATGAAGGAAACCTTTGCGTACATTCTCTTCAGACAGGTTGTATCCTGCATGACGAAGCTGGCGGATAGCCGAGAGTAGGGTATTGGTATTCTTTAGCTGGCATAAGCCTCCCAGTTCGCCCTCCAGTTGAGGATAGTCAGCTGTTTGGTAAACGTAATGCATCGCTTCGTTGCGGGTCGCATGGATGAGCAGGCGTTCGTCTTCGGCAAATACAATGGGAGCCCCTACGGCAGTAGCCTTAGCCTGGAAGACTGGTCGGGTTTCGGGGGTGGTTTCACCGATTACAACCGGAGTACCTTCTTTAATGATGCCCGCCTTTTCTGAAGCAATTTTTTCCAGGGTATTACCTAAAAACTGTACATGGTCAAAACTAATGTTGGTAATGACACATAAGTCGGGCTGAATGATGTTGGTGCAGTCCAGTCTTCCTCCAAGACCGACCTCTATGACAGCTACATCCACCTGCTGTTCAGCGAAATAGGTGAATGCCATAGCAGTGGTAAGTTCAAAGAAAGAAGGGTGGAGCGGTTCGAAGAAAGCACGGTGCTTTTCTACAAAATCGATGACAAATTCCTGACTTACCGGAGTGCCGTTTACGCGGATACGTTCACGGAAATCCACCAGATGAGGAGAAGTATAAAGTCCGGTCTTATAGCCTGCAGCTTGTAGAATGGCAGCCAATGTATGCGAACAAGAACCTTTCCCGTTGGTTCCTGCCACGTGAATCGTATGGAATTTGCGGTGAGGGTGATGGAAGTAATCATCCAGGGCATACGTGTTGTCCAATCCCTCTTTGTAAGCATCTTTGCCCACCTGCTGAAACAGAGGGGCACTATTATATAAGTAGGTAAGTGTTTCCTGATAATTCATGATTTCTGCTTTTTAAAAACAGCTGCAAATATCATCATTTTTATCAGGATAACCTATCTTTTTACGATTTCATTTACCAGTAAGCCCCTTGTGGGTACTTGATTCCTTCTACTCCGATGCTGATGGAACTGCTTTCATTAAACTTGAAATTAATCATTCCCCCAATCCGGTCGGGAGCGAAATTTGGCATGGGATAGTAATAGGGTGAACGTTTCGGCATGAGCGATTTGTTGCCATAGGCATACAGACTGATACGTTCGTTGACTTTAAACGCAGCAATGCCGGTAATTCCTACATTGCGGTAGTTGATGCCACCCCAGTTGAAGTTGCTGGCATACAATCCGCCTGCTACGCTGAAGCGCTTGTTCAGCGGTACGGCGTACAAGAAAGCGGCATCCTGACCGAAACCCACTCCGGAAGGAGCGTATTTGCTCGGACTGAACGTGACATTCATGCCGATGGAGGCATTGAATCCTTTATGCAACTCCCAGGTGGTATAGCCGTAATTGAATGGGGTAATGCCATACATATCGAAGGGAGAGTATAGGTAATGCTGCGGAACAGGAGCGGGCAGGGGTACACTGAGTGTATCCTTAGCCATGAGCTGTTCTGCATGCAATGTCGTGGAAAGGGAGTCGGAAGGAAGCGACTTCGGGTTTTCTGTCTGTGCTAAAACGAGTAACGGACAGAACAATGTCAGCAGCAAGATATATTTTTTCATGACTTTCATTTTTTTGTTACCCCAAAAATACAAAAAATGTCACTGCTATTTAGGCTGTTATCTCTTTTTAGTCCTGGTTTAAATTTTATTTGGATAAAGAAGACGATGTGGAGCAGAGCAGAATCTGAAATGTCCTGTTCTATTTTCAGTACTTCTTAAGGAGTACTGTAGTACTTCCACGAAAGTACTGGAGTACTCCCTATGCAGTACTGGAGTACTTCTTCGGAAGTACTGGGAAAAAGGCTTTCGGCCGAAATAGGAGACTTGCAGGAGTCGTGTTTAAATGCAGAAAGGACTGACTCCACTTGTAGGGGAGACAGTCCTTTCTTGTATCTGAAAAGCTGTTGCTTAATCGAATAAACTTCTGAATTTCTTGAAGATTTTTTCTTTCAGGCTTGTATTTGGCTTGAAGTTCTCTGCTTCCTGCCATTTTTCCAGTGCCTGACGTTCTTCTTTCGTCAGTGTTTCCGGAATGTAGACGCTGATATTTACCAGCAAGTCACCTGTCCCTGCGTTGCATCCGTAGCTGTTGATGTTTGGCAGACCTTTGCCGCGCAAGCGGAGTACTTTACCCGGCTGTGTACCCGGCTCAATCTTGATTTTTGCCTTCCCGTCGATGGTCGGGATTTCTACCGTACCTCCTAATGCAGCGGTCGGTACACTCAACAGAAGGTTGTAAATCAAGTCACTTTCGTCACGGATGAGTTCCGGATGCTTTTCTTCGTCAATCAATACCATCAAGGGTCCCGGGGCCGCGTTTTGCTTTCCGGCATTACCTTTTCCGTTGATGGTCACCTGCATGCCTTCAGCTACTCCGGCCGGAATCTTAACGGTTACTACTTCCTCACCGTAAACCACTCCTTCACCGTTACATTCCTTACATTTGTTCTTGATGATTTTACCTTCACCACCGCACTGTGGACATACAGACTGTGTCTGCATCATGCCGAAAATGCTCTGCTGTGTGCGGGTTACGCTACCCGTTCCGTGACATGTAGGACAGGTTTCTGTACCTCCGTCACCTTCCGCTCCTGTACCAGGGCAGTGACTGCAGTCTACGGATTTCTGCAGCTTGAATTTCTTTTCAACTCCAGTAGAAATCTCCTTCAGGTTCAGTTTGACCTTTACGCGCAAGTCTGAACCACGGAATTTCCGCTGACGTGACTGGCCTCCGCCACCAAATCCGCTGCTGAATCCGCCAAATCCTCCGTGTCCGCCGAAAATATCGCCGAACATAGAGAAAATATCGTCCATAGACATGCCTTGGCCTCCAAATCCGCCAAATCCACTTCCACCTCCGGCTGCACCGTCTACTCCGGCAAAACCGAACTGGTCATAGCGTGAACGCTTGTCCGGGTTGCTCAATACTTCGTAGGCCTCTGCGGCTTCCTTGAACTTCTCTTCCGCTTCCTTATCACCCGGGTTGCGGTCCGGATGATATTGGATGGCCTTTTTTCGGTAGGCCTTCTTTATTTCGTCTGCCGTGGCTGTTTTGGCAACCCCCAGCACTTCATAATAATCTCTTTTCGCCATGACTATACCTGTTTATTATTGGGCAACCACCACTTTTGCATGGCGGATGACTTTTTCGTTCAGTTTATATCCGGTTTGTACACAATCCAAGACCTTGCCTTTCTGTTCTTCGCTTGGAGCAGGTACCAAAGCCACAGCTTCATGGAAGTCAGTATCGAATGCTTCGCCCACAGGTTCCATCTTTTCCAAGCCTTCCTGGTGCAGGTTTTTCAAAAACTTCTGATAAATCAGTTCCACTCCCTCATAAATGGCTTTCACGTCTTCTGCCTTCTGCATGTTCTGCAGCGCACGTTCCAAATCGTCCAGAATCGGCAGGATAGCATTGATAGCCTTTTCTCCTCCGTTTTTGATTAATTCGGCTTTTTCCTTTAAGGTACGTTTGCGGAAGTTGTCGAATTCAGCAGACAGACGCAGGTATTTGTCTTTCTGCTCGTCGATGACTTTCTGAGCTTCTTCCAGTTCTTTTCCCAACTTTTCTTCGGCTGTCAGTTCCTTTTCTTCTGAAGAGGCATTTTCCTGTGCTTCTGATGCTTCGGAAGTCGTTTGTTCATTCTCGGCAGCTTCTTGTGACTGCTTTTTCAATTCTTCTTCCACGTTTGGATTTTTATTTTCGTTGTTCATATCTTAATGGTTTTTATTTTCGTTTGAATAGTTTTCTTTTCTCTCTAACAAATTTCGTGCCTTAATGGCAGTTTTATTCAAATTGGCTGCAAAAATAATAAAAAACTGCCACACTGACATAGAAAAAACGAAGATTACACGTGTACTCCCGATTTTGGCATTTCATCATTCTGATAGGTCAGTTCAACCCTTGATTTGTCAGCTTCGCACGTTTGTTGGGCTTTTATTGTGTGGCGTGAGGTAATTTTGTTTCCATCATCAATCAATACACAAGAAAATGTTTAAGAAAATAGTCCGTTTTTCAATTCGAAAAAAACTGTTTGTCGTGCTGACAACCTTGTTTTTAATGATTGGGGGCATTTATTCAATGCTGACATTGCCCATCGATGCAGTGCCCGACATTACCAATAATCAGGTACAGATTGTTACCGTGTCGCCCACTTTGGCCCCTCAGGAGGTGGAACAGTTGATTACTTTTCCGATAGAAGTGGCTATGAGCAACATCATGAATGTGGAGGAAATTCGTTCCGTGTCCCGTTTCGGCTTGTCGCTGGTGACCGTGGTGTTTAAGGAAAGTGTGCCCACACTGGATGCCCGTCAGCTGGTGAATGAACAGATACAAACCGTGGCCGGAGAAATACCTTCGGAGTTGGGTGTGCCGGAGATGATGCCCATTACTACCGGTTTGGGTGAAATCTACCAGTATGTACTGAAAGTGGCTCCCGGGTATGAGGATAAGTATGATGCCATGGAGTTGCGTACCATTCAAGACTGGATTGTGAAAAGACAGCTTTCGGGTATTCCGGGTATCGTGGAAATCAACAGTTTCGGAGGATACCTGAAGCAATATGAAGTAGCTGTCGACCCGGATGCCTTGTATTCGCTCAATATCACCATCAGCGATGTGTACGATGCATTGAGCCGCAATAACCAGAATACCGGAGGTAGTTATATAGAAAAGGTAAACCGTGCGTATTACATCCGACTTTGGTATTGTGGTAGACGGTTCCATTGTGATATTGGAAGGAATTTTGGCGCATATCTATGGCCGTCGGTTGATGGGACGTACCCTTAGCAAAGAAGAAATGGATGCAGAGGTGGAGAAAGGAGCCGGCAATGTCGTACGAAGCGCCACGTTTGCCGTTCTGATTATTCTGATTGTGTTCTTCCCTATATTGACTTTGACTGGAATCGAAGGAAAATACTTTACCCCGATGGCCAAGACACTGGTGTTCTGTATTATCGGTGCTCTGCTGCTGTCGCTGACTTATGTGCCGATGATGGCTTCCTTGTTCCTGAAGCGTACGGTATCGGTAAAACCGACATTAGCCGACCGCTTTTTTGAGAAATTGAACCGTGTGTATCGCCGGACACTGGACTTCTGCCTGTCGCATGTATGGGGTACGCTGGTGTCAGCCTTTACCTTATTAATACTTTCGTTCTTTCTGTTTACCCGCTTGGGCGCCGAGTTTATTCCAACTCTTGACGAAGGTGACTTTGCCATGCAGATGACACTTCCGGCAGGTAGTTCATTGAGCCGCAGCATCGAGGTGTCGCTTGAGGCTGAAAAGAAACTGAAGCAGGATTTCCCGGAAATCAAGCATGTGGTTGCCAAGATTGGTACCGCAGAGGTTCCGACCGACCCGATGGCGGTAGAGGATGCCGATGTGATGATTGTGATGAAGCCTTTCAGTGAATGGACATCGGCCAGCAGTCGGGCAGAGATGGTAGAGAAGATGAAGAAGTCATTGGAAACGGTGGAAGGGGCAGAGTTCAACTTCAGCCAGCCTATCCAGTTGCGCTTCAATGAGTTGATGACGGGTGCCAAAGCCGACATTGCCATCAAACTGTATGGAGAGGATATGACTGAATTGTATGCCAAGGCCAAAGAAGCTGCGAAATACGTGGAACAGGTGCCCGGAGCCGCTGATGTGTTGGTGGAGCAGGCCATGGGACTTCCGCAATTGTTGGTGAAGTATGACCGCTCTAAAATAGCCCGTTATGGCATTGACATAGAAGAATTGAATTCCATTATTCGTACGGCATACGCTGGAGAAACCGCCGGGGTAGTTTTTGAGAACGAGCGTCGTTTCGACCTGGTACTTCGTCTGGACAACGAAAAGGTGAAGGACTTGAATATCGACAAACTGTTTGTCCGCACGGGCGAAGGTATTCAGATACCAGTCAGCGAGGTAGCCAGCATTGATTTGGAAAACGGTCCTTTGCAGATTAACCGCGATGCAACCAAACGACGGATTGTCATTGGGGTCAATGTGCGCGATGCCGATATTCAGCAGGTAGTAGAACAGATACGTACCTCTCTGGAAGAAAATATCAAGTTGAAACCGGGATACTACTGGGAATACGGCGTGCAGTTTG
>OGDT01000487.1_pt1 | contig 11218 bp, 13 predicted proteins | sample 1570521 | NCBI WGS metagenome assembly OGDT01 (sample SAMEA2582164, study PRJEB24529) | metagenome | biome: Human gut stool | place: China | collected 2011 | reverse complement strand
GATAAATCCAGGCTGATAACTATTACGTTAAGCCTTATCCACCAAGGCATTAACCCAATATGAACTAAATCAAGAAATACAAAAATAATCCTGCCTAGCTATTGTTCAAACTGCGTAAAACGGGTATAGTTTCGCACGTTTTTTATTTATTACTTTTATAGAATGACGAGGTTTTTATGGGCGGTATTAGCATTTGGCAATTAGCGATTTTAGTCTTAATTATCGTGTTACTGTTCGGTACGAAAAAATTACGTACTTTAGGTACTGATTTAGGTGAATCTGTAAAAGGCTTCAAAAAAGCCATGAACGAAGAAGCCAAACCGGCTGATGCAAGTTTCGACAAAGTGGAACAAAAACAAAGCGCACAACCGGAACAAGAAAAAAACAAAGAAAAAGAACAGGCATAATCCGTGTTTGATATTGGTTTTTCCGAGATTGTATTAGTTTGCATTGTGGGCTTAGTAGTACTAGGCCCACAACGTTTACCGGTAGCGATTCGTACCGTAATGGGTTGGGTACGCACAATTCGCGGCCTGGCGGCGAACGTCCAAAACGAACTAAAACAAGAGCTGAAATTGCAGGAATTACAAGACAGCATCAAAAAAGCGGAAAGTTTAAACCTCAAGGCGTTGTCGCCGGAATTAGGCAAAACCGTGGAAGAACTTAAAGCTTCCGCTGACAAGCTACGCTCTGAGCTAGAACAAAAAGCCAATGAGACCAACACAACACTTCAAGATCAAATCAATGAATTGAAGCAGGTGCAGGCGGATAAAAGTGCGGTAGAAAATCTCACTGAATCGCTACAAACAGAAACGCCCGCATTCGATACTGTCGCTTTAGAAACACCAAAAGAAGAAACAACGGAAAATATAACCGCTCTTTCTCCGGCAGAACAGGCGGAGCAAGAAGAAATTGAATTAGACGAGAAACTCGCCTACTACATCAATCAATATGATCCGGACAACCCGCTACCGGCTCACACGGAATCGGACACGTCAGACAAAGCCTCAGACAAAAGTTAACCGTGCTTTGCGGGGCAGCCTCATATCAGGATAACTTATGACCAGCGTTGACGATACTCAACCCCTCATCACTCACTTAGTAGAACTACGCAATCGCTTATTACGCAGCATCATTTTCGTTGCCGTGATATTTGTCGCGCTCGTTTACTTCTCCAATGAAATTTATAACTTTGTGGCAGCGCCTTTAACGGCTAACCTACCGAATGGTTCTAGCATGATTGCCACTAACATCGCCACGCCGTTTTTCACGCCAATTAAACTAACCGGTGTTGTCGCCATTTTTATTTCTGTGCCATTTTTGCTCTACCAAATTTGGGCTTTTGTGGCACCGGCATTATATCAGCATGAAAAACGCCTCATTTATCCGCTGCTATTTTCCAGCACGCTGTTGTTTTATCTAGGCGTAGCCTTTGCTTACTATGTTGTCTTTCCATTAGTGTTTAGCTTTTTAACAAAAACAGCACCGGAAGGCGTCTCGATCGCCACGGACATCAGTAGCTACTTAGATTTTGTTCTTACCCTATTCCTAGCTTTCGGCATTTGTTTTGAAGTGCCTGTTGCCATCATTTTACTGTGCTGGACAGGTGTCACCACGCCGGAAGATTTAAAAGCTAAACGTCCTTATATTATTGTGGGTGCGTTCTTTATCGGCATGCTTTTAACTCCGCCGGATGTGTTCTCACAAACCTTGCTTGCTATTCCAATGTGTTTGTTATTTGAAGTGGGTGTATTCTTTGCGCGATTTTATCGTCCGCGTGAAGAAGACGAGGCCACTCAAGATGAAAACAACACATCTAATCACTAATTCAATTCGGGAGATAATATGACACAACAAATTTTTACCGGTTTTCCAACCCGCCGTTTACGCCGTATGCGTAAACAGGATTTTAGTCGCCGCTTGATGGCGGAACATAAACTGACTGTTGATGATCTGATTTATCCCGTATTTATCATTGAAGGCGAAAATCATCGTGAAGCTGTGCCTTCCATGCCAAACGTAGAACGTTTAACCATCGATCAACTGTTAGTTGAAGCAGGTTTATTGGTGAAATACGGCGTGCCGGTGATTGCACTGTTTCCCGTGGTAGAACAGGCGAAAAAATCCTTAATGGCGGAAGAAGCCTATAATCCAAACGGCTTAGTACAGCGCGCAGTGAAAGCGCTGAAATCTGCCTATCCTGACCTTGGCGTGTTAACCGATGTGGCGCTTGACCCTTACACCCTACACGGACAAGACGGCATTATCGATGAAGAAGGCTATGTACTGAACGATATCACCACCGACGTATTAATCAAACAAGCCCTGTCCCACGCGGAAGCCGGCGCAGACGTGGTGGCGCCAAGCGACATGATGGACGGCCGCATCGGCAGAATCCGCAACGCCTTGGAAGGAAAAGGCTTTATTAATACCCTCATCATGGCTTACTCCGCTAAATATGCCTCTAACTATTACGGCCCGTTCCGTGACGCAGTGGGCTCTTCCAGTAACTTAAAAGGCGGCGATAAAAAGACCTATCAATTAGATCCGGCTAACAGCGACGAAGGCTTGCAAGAAGTGGCATTAGACTTGGAAGAAGGCGCCGATATGGTGATGGTGAAACCGGGTATGCCGTATTTAGATTTGGTCTATCGCGTAAAACAACAATTCGGCGTACCAACCTTTGCCTACCAAGTTTCCGGTGAATACGCCATGCACATGGCGGCAATTCAAAATGGCTGGTTAAAAGAAAAAGAATGTATCATGGAATCTTTACTTTGTTTCAAACGTGCCGGCGCTGATGGCATCTTGACTTACTTCGCCAAACAAGCGGCAGAGTGGTTGTATTTGGAAGGAAAGAATAAATAATTTCCTGATAGAAGATCTAAAGAAAAAGCCGAATAATCCTATTCGGCTTTTTTTATACGGAAAGTGCGGTAGAAAAAACACATGATTTTGTGACCGCACTTTTATCTTTTATTGCAACAAAGAAATATCCGCTACCTGTAAGAATAACCCTTGCAAGGTGTTCAAAATGGCTAGGCGGTTTTGACGCAATTTGACATCTTCCGCATTTACCATCACATTATCAAAAAAGTTATCCACCGGTTGACGCAAGCCGGCGAGTTTATCCAACACTGCCGTGTATTCGCCTTGTGCGATTAACGGCTGAACCTCTTTCGCCAAACTTAACACGCTTTGCGCAAGCACTTGTTCTGCCGGTTCAACGCATAACGCCACATCAATTGTGCCAATGTCGCCTTCCGCTTTTGCAAGGATGTTCGCCACGCGCTTATTTGCGGCAACTAAAGCCTCTGCTGAATCTAAAGTCAAGAGGTGAGAAACAGCTATTACCCTAGAATTGAAATCCAGTAAATAAACATCATAAGGCATGTCGCGGTTTGGTTTACTTACACTTCTTTTTCTAACCGCACTAACTATATCAGCACGAATATCTTTTTCTTGATACCAAGATGGCAATCTATCAAGAATAAAGTTTTCTACATCTTTAACAACATTTTTATTTGTTAATTTATTTCCAAATAATTCTGTTGATTTTTCAATAATAGAACGTAATCCTATCAGTAATTTATTCTCAATAATAATGCGTAACGCACCCAATGCCGCACGGCGAAGGGCGAACGGGTCTGCACTGCCTTTCGGTGCTTGTCCAATACCAAAGATCCCTGTTAAGGTGTCAAATTTATCGGCTAAAGCGACCGCACTTGCCACGAGGGATTTTGGTAATTCATCGCCGGCAAAGCGTGGCATATACTGTTCGTTTAACGCCACCGCCACTTCTTCATCTTCACCGTCATGACGGGCATAGTGCATGCCCATTACACCTTGCGTATCGGTGAATTCAAATACCATGTTGGTCATCAAGTCACATTTTGACAGTAAGCCTGCACGTTTTGCTTTCGCTTCGTCTGCACCAATTTGTTTTGCAATTTCGCCTGCAAGTTGTTCGATACGATCAGTTTTGTCTTTTAATGTACCGAGTTGTTGTTGGAACAACACAGTTTCTAAACGTGGTAAACGATCAACCAGTTTTTGTTTTAAGTCAGTTTTGAAGAAGAATTCCGCATCGGTTAAACGTGGGCGAACCACTTTTTCGTTCCCTTCGATAATTGCCGTTGGATCTTCCGGGTTGATGTTCGATACAAAAATAAAGTGCGGTAATAATTTGCCGTCTTTGTCATAAATTGGGAAATATTTTTGGTCGCCTTTCATGGTGTAAACCAAAGCTTCAGCAGGCACCGCTAAGAAGCGTTCTTCGAATTTCGCCGCTAAGACGTTTGGATATTCCACCAAGGAAGTGACTTCTTCAAGCAAGCTTTCTTCAATGTCCGCTACGCCGCCAAGTGCGGTCGCTTTTGCTTGAGATTTTGCAAGAATTTCTGCTTTACGCTCGTTGAAATCGGCTACTACAGAACCTTTTTCACGTAATAATTGCGGATATTGGTCTGCATGTTGAATTTCAAATTCTTTTTCACCTAAGAAACGGTGACCGCGAATAGTGCGTGCACTTGTCACACCTAAAATTTCGCCTTCAATTAACTCATCGCCTAACAGCATGGTCACCGTATGAACGGGGCGAATAAATTGTACGGTTTTATCAGCCCAACGCATCGGTTTTGGAATTGGCAATTTCGCCAACGCACTTGCCACAATGTCGTTAAGCAAGTTTTTGGTCGGCTGACCTTCAATTTTTGCACGATGAACTAACCATTCACCTTTATCAGTCGCAATGCGCTCTGCTTGCTCAACGGTAATACCGCAACCGCGCGCCCAGCCTTCTGCCGCTTTGGTCGGTTTGCCTTCCGCATCAAAAGCGGCTGACACTGCCGGCCCGCGTTTTTCGATTTCTTTGCTTGGCTGTTGTGTGGCTAAGTTCAACACTTTCACCGCCAAACGACGCGGCGCCGCAAACCATTCGATTTTATCGAAGGTTAAACCTGCTTGATTTAATTCCGCTTCAACGTTATCCGCAAAAGAGGTCGCTAATGTTTTGAGAGCTTTTGGTGGCAGCTCTTCTGTGCCGATTTCTACTAGGAAGTTTTGGGTTGTCATTTTGTTTTCTCTGGTAAGGTGCGATTTGGCACCATTTTATTTTAATTTAATCTTTTTCAATCAGTGCTTCACATTTCACAGGGAAATTAAGTGAATTTGCGATAAAACATGCCCGATGCGCATTTTCATGTAATGCCAATGCCTTAACTGCATCCGACTCGCTTGAAATTCTCACACGAGGTTTTAATGTTGCCGAAATAAAGCGTCCTGCATGCCCAGAACTGCCTTCATCCATAATCGCTATTGCTTCATCACGGTATTCTTGCACAATAATGTTATTAACGGCACAAAAATGTAAATACCATAATTTATGACAGGCAGAAATGGAGGCTAATAACATATCTTCTGGATTCCAACGTGTTTTATCACCACGAAAAGCTGGATCAGCAGAACCTAAAATATTAGGTTTATTCGGTGCCGAAGCAATAAAATCCCGCTCATACGCGGTATAAGAAGAAGTGCCTCGCCCTGAATTTCCAACCCATTCTACGGTAGTTTGATAAGTATGTTGCTTCATTATATTTTCTTCGTTGTCACTTCTGCCAAATCTCCCCTACCCCTCTTTGCTAAAGAGGGGATTGGATCTTTGCATAGTAAAATATCTATGTTCTACTTTAACGTTTTTTTAAAGCAGATAATTTAATCTATATTGAAATTGAAATTAAAATATAAATAGCCCGCTAATATTAATTTACTAAAGAACTACTCCTCTTTAGCAAAGAGGGGTTAGGGGAGATTTGGCAGACGTTAATCCAACCTCATACTCAATCAGCCCTTACATTCTCTAAAAACAAATAAATCTGCTCGACTACCGCTTCAATTTCACGCATGACTTCATCATTGCTAAATCGCATCACCGTAAAACCAAGTGAATTTAATTCTGCATCTCGCAATGCATCTTTTTCCTGATAATCAGGTTCATAGTGCTGACTACCGTCCAATTCGATAATCAACTTTGCTTTTGCACAATAAAAATCAACGATATAACTTAAAAGTGGCTTTTGTCGATTAAATCGAAAACCTAATAATTGATCTCGATTGATGCGTTGCCATAATTTTCTTTCCGCATCCGTTTGATCCACTCGCAATTTCTGCGAATTCTCTTTTAAGTATTTTTCATAGGATTGCATGAAAGCTACTTCTTGCCGTTCTCAATCCCTTCACTCAACACCCGTTGAAACCGCTCATAATCACAAAAGCCCTTTTCATCTTTTTCACAGCCTTTAAGGGTTAATGCTGTTTGGTTTGGTGGTGTCGCTAAACTTAGTGGCGTAATGTTAATCAGCTGGTCGGTGGTTTGATAAACATAATCCAATTTAAATTTGAGCTTACCGCTCGGTTTGTGTTTCCACACTTCAAATAGTAACTTGCCACCGATTGGGATATTTTCCAATGAATCATTCAATTCATAAGGCTCAACGCCTAATGCAGCCAGCAGAGCGACAATATTGGAATCGTGTCCAACCAACAAGCTAATTTTATTTTCACTGTTTAGCTGTTGCTGAATAAATGCTAACAACGGATACGAGACATTTTGTGCCAATGCTTCGTTGTTTTTAAATAAAGTGCGGTAATATTCGTTTTTAATTTCGTTAATTGCACGCCATTTTTCTTGGCTATCCACACGACCGTTTGCGATTTCTGAATCAGGCTTACCCACATAATGCGCAAGCAATAATGCACTGACAATTTTCTTTCCTGTGCTGATAGAGCCAGTAATTTTGACCGACTTGCCGTCTTTAATACTGTATTCACCGACTTTTCCACCTAAATCACACTCGCCTTTTTGCAAGCAGTTTGGTGAGTTTTTGTAATCGATGATTTCACTCAATAGCGCATAATTTGGCGCTAATTTTTGCTGTAAAGCGGTTAAATCAACGTTATTTTTTGCAGATTCAATCAAGGCTTGACTTGGATTATGCGCCTGCGTATTAAAAATTGGATCTTTTTCTGAACCAATTTTACCGTGATGTTGCAGTTGAACATTACAGCCCGCAAATGCGCCAGAAACAATCGATTGCCCTGTTGCAATGGTGCGTTGCACTCCATTCGCATAAGCGAAAATACCTTCACCCGATGCACAACGTTCTGTCGTTAATAATCCTTTATCCGCAAGCCATTGCCCTAAATATTGCCCGAAATAGGTTTCTAGCACAGTGCCTTTTGCCGTGAGATAACCGGATGGCACATCCCATTTCGCCCACGCATAGGGGGAATATTTCTCCATTTCCTGTGGATCTTTTTCCACCGGCGAGCGCAATCCATGACGACTAAAAATCAAGACTTTCTCAAGCTCATACTCTGCACTCGGTGTATTTGGGCGATGTTCCTCGGCAAATACACCGCCCGCAAAGGCAGAACTAAGCAAAAGTGCGGTGAATTTTAGGGTTATTTTTTTCATATTCGAGACCTAATCATTTAATGCTGAAATTGAGCTATAAAAATTCAAGGCATATTTGGCGCCATAAACTAACACCATAAATACCGCCACAATATTGACTACCGCAAAAAAGATTAGCTGTTTACTGTTGCTTTCGAGCCAGAGCATTCTAAATAATGCGAGCGTACCAATATTTTCATCAAGTTCGCTCTCTCCGCTTAGTGTTCTTAAGGTTTTCAGCATCTCGCGTACAAAAGCGACAGTATTTATTGCCATGACGCTGAGTGCAATAAATCCTGAAGCCAAACTTAAAAACAGCACTAGAACATTACTCCACGCCCAATGTGTCCAATTCAGCTCAGAATACATAAATAATGCGAGTGATAAAAACAACACAGCGGGTGTTAAATTTCGCAAAAACATTAAATAGTCATCACCAATTCTAAATAAAAATTGCAAAAAACTGACCTTCTTCATTACTTACGAATCTTCCAACTTTTCTTGGTTTTCATTAAACGCACTTTGCCGTCTTTGGAGACATAGCCGCCTTTGACTACCTCTAAAATCGTGTTTTCAGGCAAATCAGAAGCAAACACTTCAACCTGTTGCTTATCTTCTGAAAGAATGCCGTACACCGCTTGAGTTTTATTGGCAGGATCATCTAACTTAATATCCGCCACATCAAACACTTGCACGCAAGCTTTTTTCAAATAAGAGTAAGACTCTCCTAAATTTTGAAAGCAACCGTGAGCATCTGATTTCCCTTTGTCCAGACACAACATTTCACCTTGAGATTGTGCATGACTACAAGCGGTCAAAATCATCGCTGAAGTTGCAAAGGCTAAGGTTTTTTTCATCATTTTAAAAAATCTCTTTTAATTTGGATTCATCTAAAATAACACGATCATCATCTAACAATAATGCTGGAAAGCCTGCATAGCCTTGCGCTTTGGCATCATCAAATGCGGCGTGACGATCACGTAAACGCAACCATTGTTTCAAATTAGGAATAGAAGATAAAACTTCCACTTTCTCATATTCCACACCAAGGCGTTTTAATTCCGCCACAAACGGTGCTGTATCAGGACATTGCTCGGCATAATAAAGAATAGGTTTCATCGCAATACCTTACTTTTTATTTGCCACAGCAAGTGCGGTCGGATTGAGTATCGGTTCACCGATTTTGGTTAAACGGTTACGATCGCGATGCTCAAACGGCTTGTCGTAATTCGGGATAACCATCGTGGTAATTTGATCGTAAGACCACGTGCCATCCTCATGAATTTTCACCGTAATTTCATAGCTTTCTGTGGTGAAAGATTGCTCTAAAAACGGATTAGAGATAATGCCATTCGTTAGAGAGCCGCGTACGGCTTTTAGCGTAAATTCTTTGGCATCTGCCGCCGCATTACCGGTGGCAATGAGGCTTTGTCCACGTGGAATACTTAACGACAAGGAAATATTGCCTGTTGCCGGTTCCCATAACCAATAGCCTACTTGATCATGAAAGGTTTCCACTTCATCAGGCTGCACAATATGCGTGTGATAGCGCAAACCGTAAAATAATTGTGGTCCATTGGTTTGCGCATCAATCGGTTGCAATTCGTAATATTCGATATAAGGATCTTTCACCGCCCCTTCGGCTTTCGGGTTGATATCCAACCCGCGCTTACCTTCCCAAATTCCCGCCATAGGCGCTAAAGGCCCTAAATTTGCCAGCGTGTTTTCATCCGGTTCAGCTTCGGTGTAAATATCGTCCGGATATTGAAAATCTTTCATGATGTTCTCCTTATATCTATCGCCCTGTTAACACATAAAGTGCGGTGACTTTTCGCTTTATTTTTTACAACCCGGGAAACCTAAGGCTTCACGGCTAGCATAATAGGCTTCTGCCACACCTTTGGTTAACGCACGAATACGTAAAATGTAGCGTTGACGTTCTGTTACCGAAATCGCTTTGCGCGCGTCTAACAAGTTGAAACTATGTGCCGCTTTTAAAATGCGCTCGTAAGCCGGCAATGGCAACGGACGCTCTAACTCCAATAAGCTTTTCGCTTCTTTTTCATATTGATCGAAGCAATGGAATAAGAAATCGGTGTCGGCATATTCAAAGTTGTAGGTGGATTGTTCCACTTCGTTTTGATGGAACACATCGCCATAAGTGGTTTTGCCAAGCGGGCCGTCGGACCAAACTAAGTCATACACGGAATCCACGCCTTGAATGTACATCGCCAAACGCTCTAAACCGTAAGTCACCTCGCCGGTAACCGGTTTACATTCTAAGCCACCCACTTGTTGGAAATAGGTAAATTGGGTCACTTCCATGCCGTTTAGCCACACTTCCCAGCCCAAACCCCATGCGCCTAAGGTTGGGTTTTCCCAGTTATCTTCTACAAAACGAATGTCGTTTTTGGTCGGGTCAAAACCAAGCATTTCAAGGGAACCTAAATACAATTCTTGAATATTGTCCGGAGAGGGTTTAATCACCACTTGGAATTGGTAGTAATGTTGTAAACGGTTTGGGTTTTCGCCATAACGACCATCGGTCGGACGACGTGAAGGTTGCACATAAGCAAATGCCATCGGCTCTGGACCTAATGCGCGCAATGCGGTCATTGGGTGAGAGGTACCTGCGCCCACTTCCATATCAAACGGTTGAACAATGGTGCAGCCTTGGTTTGCCCAATATTCTTGCAGGGCTAAAATCATACCTTGGAATGTTTTTACGTTAAATTTTGTGCTCATAATCGTTGATCTAATGTGATTAAAAATGTTGGTATTATACTTGAATCCGTAAAACGGATAAAGGCGAAAAAATGCAGTTGAAAAGAATAAAAAAGAGGCTTTTACATTGTTTCAGTTACAACATAAAAGCCTCTTTAAGAACAGATCTTAGGCTACCAACGATACCCTAATTTCACACCAATTGTTCTCTGTTTACTTAATTGTGAACCTTGAGATTGAGTCGCATATACCGACATATGGAAATGCGAGATCTCACCACTTACACCCAATTCTTTTTGCCAATAACGCCCGAACTGTTGTTGTCAAGTCGCCTGATTGACTTTAGTTTGGACACGAGCATTTGACGTATCGACATAATTTACCGAGAAATAAGGTTTAATTGTCACATCTTGAGCTGGTGTAAAGGTGTAATCTACTTTAGCCCCTGTAGTATAACTATTAAATGCTATTTTCGGTGTTTGGATATTTACACCTTCGTATTGGTAATTTTCTCCTTCAATAAAATGGCGATTTACACCAAGATAAGGCTGAACACCTAATTCTCCTAAACGGAACTGATAGTTCGCATTAAAACCATAACTCATCACACGACGATGAATTTTTTGGCTTTGTTCACCTGAAATTTTACTTGAACTCACTCCATAACCTGCGTTGATACCCAATTGCCAATCATGCCATTGATATTGTGCAAATGCTGACACCATCGTGAGATCCATCTGATTGGAGATCTGCTCATCAAAGGTATTATTAGCACGACCATGTGAGAAAATTGCTCCAATCCGTCCATTCTCAACTTTTTTCTTAACACCAATTTGGCGTAAATTCATATTTTGTTGATAAGCACGGAAATCATCTGAATCATAACGTTTTTTATCTTGCGTAATATTCGTCCATACTGAAAAATCTGAATCCGAAATTAAAACGCTATCAAGTTCATGTTGAACTGAAAGCATGCTATTTACCGTTGCAGACAATTCAGAAAGAGCACTATTTGAATAACGACTAATAAGCTCTTTTTGC
>OGDT01000484.1_pt1 | contig 11290 bp, 4 predicted proteins | sample 1570521 | NCBI WGS metagenome assembly OGDT01 (sample SAMEA2582164, study PRJEB24529) | metagenome | biome: Human gut stool | place: China | collected 2011 | reverse complement strand
AATATCGTTTATAATAAAAAAATTTTAATTGAAAAATATGATGAAACAAAAAATGTTCTATTGAAGAAATTCTGGAAGGATTATGAATCTACCATTAAAGAAAGAGGTCTTAATAATACAACTTTACAAGTCAGTGAATACAATCAATCTGTGTTTAAACTATTAAGAGATAACAAATTTATTTTAAATGAAGAAAATCCAAATAGAGATGAAGATCTTCAAAAGTTGGAACTTGAGATTGAAAATCTTACTGTTAAGTTTGATAAAGAAACAATATTCAAAAGTTCTTTTACTTTAATTGAACTTCTTCTCAAAGATAAAAGATGTTGTGTAAGAGATTATTTGAAAGATCATTTGCCTGATAAATGCTTATCAGCAATATATAAATTAAATGAGTATACTATAGAATGCTGTATCATTCATGTACTAGGAAGTCTTTTCAATCATTTGAATGATATCAATCATATAAGGTTATCAACTTTGATTGATCATCTTGAAATGCATATTGTAACACAATTAGTTCTATTAGATAGGAGCTTTAATCCTAATTTAACCTATTATGAATTGAAGTATCTTAAACTGGATGATTATGTCATATATGATCTGGTCGAAGACAAAAAGGTCAAAGGTAAACCAAATGCAACTATTAAGATTAGAAATTATATTCTAGGTAAGAAGTTAGTTGAATTCATGACAGAGAGAGGTATTATCACAATACTGAATAAGGGTAATGAGAATGTGAATTACAAAACTGAAGGTTATAAAGACAATCTTTTGTATGTTGAATGTGCTTTTGACATCAATTTACTTCCTATAAAACTCAATCTTCCTATGATCAGCCCACCTGTTGATTGGTATAGTATCAAAAAGGATAATAATCCTAACGTACCTACTTATATGAGTGATATTAAAGGTGGATACTTAGTTGGTGCTACCGGAGAATTCTACAACAGATTTAAATTATTAACTTCTAAGAATATCGATAGGTTCTATCTTTCTTTCAGAAAAGACCCTTCTAATATGTTAGAAATTTTATCTTTTTTGCAGAGACAAAAATTTTTAATCAATAAATCAATGTTGAAATTTATCAAAGATAATCGTTTAGCCTTAGAGAATGTGGATCTTCTTATTGATCAATGCCTTGCAAATATTAACACTTTAGCTGCTTACGAACTATTAGATGAGATGTTCTATCGAACAGACTTAAAAACTAATATAAAAGGTTATTTTAGGTTAGATGAGTTGAAAGAAAACCTTAATAAAAGGATACAGCGAGCTAGGTATGAGGAATTTATTTTCCAGCTTGCTGATGCATATGCTGATTATCCTTTATATCTTCCTGCATTCCTTGACTTCCGTGGTAGAATTTACCGCTCAGGTGTGTTACATTTTCACGAGCGTGATTTGGCTAAAAGCTTGATAATCTTTTCAAACTCTGAAAAAGATATCAATGAAATCAACAATTTTTCAGAAAATCGAATTGATAGTGGTATCTATAATTTAGCAATAGCTACAGGGTTCAAATATCAAAAATTCTCTAACTATAAAGAATCTTATGATTGGATCAAAAATGAGTTGATTCCTAATCAATCTAATATCTTAGAGTTTGCACGTAATGCTGATGATCCATTCCAGTTCCTATCTAAAGCTTTATATTTATTATATTTTATATCTGAAAATGAAAAAGGTACTAGTTTTTATAGTTCAGATTTGAGGTATCTATTAAATGAAATTCCTGTGAGTCAGGATGCATCCGCAAGTGCTTACCAAATTATGAGCTTTCTCTTGTTAAACGAAGATCTTGGTAAGAGAACTAATATGATATATGGTTCTGAGGATAAGATACAAGATTTGTATTCTTCTTTGAAAGATGAACTTGTTGAATATTTATTAAAGACAAAATGTAGTAATGATTACCCTCAATGTGAGGATTTTGTCAAAACTCAAATAGATCGTAAATTTGTGAAAAGACTCTTTATGCCTTTAATATATGGTAAAACTATTATGTCAATGACTAATGATATAAAGCTATATAGTGAAAGGAAACTTCCTTACAAGGCTTACTTTAAGATTGCAAATGATTGCTTAGAATTTTGGAGGATGAAATTTCCTGATATTGTGAATTTGATGAAATTGCTTAACCTTGTTGGTTGGTTTAAGTCACAGATGAATAAGCCTGTTTTATATGGACATATGTTATTTACAACACATCAGTTTTACACAAAAAGTGTAAAGACACAAATTTCTATCTATGACCGTAAAACAAAGAAAAGGCATAGGGTTACCCTCAAACTCCCTACGCCTGAGCGGGATATACGAAAGAGTCAAGTGTCCACTTGCGTGAACTTCATTCATCAGAGAGATGCTTGTATTGCTATGCTTGTTGTTGATAAATTAAATAGATATCATGAACATGCTTCCATGTACACGGTACACGACAATTTTATAACGTCACCTTATTACTCAAACATTATAGATATATCTAATCAAAATTATCAATTTAAAATTCCCTCTTTATACTTAGAAGCATTCAAATATATTGAAAAACCTAGCAATATTGTTATGACATTTCTTATGAATAATTTAATTTATTTCGAATCCGAATCATACAATATGATATATACATGTCATATATCGTTTAATACTCTATATAATTTAGTTATAAAAAAATATAAGGGTAATCCCTCTGAAATTAGAGAAGAAATAAAATATTTTCATGATGATGTATCATCTATATTTAGAAAAAATAAAAAAGTGTTTGATGATAATTTATCCGATAATATCATTATAACTGATGAATTATCATTGATAGCAAAAAATAAATTTTATGATATGTATCAGAATATATTGGGTAATTTTTTACCAGATCTTCCTGGTAAAGGGGTTAACTATATCTTTGATAGAGAGGATTTTAGATATTTTCTAAAACTAAACCGGGATTCGTTTTGTCATACAAAAGTAGATAAAAAAACATGGGATATAAAAACAAATATTTTTTTGACTTGTTTTGACCAGTATTATACAAATATTACAGATACAAAGTATGAATCTTATTCAGAAGGTTTGAAACATCAAATAGAATCTTATAATCCAAATTATAGCTTGCACTATTGAACTTATTCAATCTGTACCGTGCGAGCTTTCTTTAAAAGTATAAGGGTATTGTATACATCAAAGCTATCAAGCCTATACTGCAAAGAAATCTGTACTCTGAAGTTATGTTTTTATACATATTATGTATAATAGTTATTAGCTAATCCTTAAGGTTATAAAGTTTGTAGTGAGCACAGAGCTCGAGGGTTAGGATATTTTTTTTACCTGACTCAACGAGTGAAAGTTAGCGGTAAAGCAACCTTCCTCGCCTCTTCTTAGTAAAACTTACCAAAAAGTTTCTTGTGTAGTAAGCTTAGGATGTAAGGTATAGTATAAGGCGTTAGCCTAGGTCATGAGTTATAGTGAGCGTCAATAGCGCTATATTTCATTGTTCTTAACAGGCTTTCTGAGAATAGGTTGGTAGCGTAGCTTCCGTTCCTATGCTTGAATGTGTAGGGAAGGAAGACGAATGGGATGGGAGAAGGCGTAGCCGAGGCCATTCGTCTGAGTGAGCGGCTCTGCTGATTGAATCTTTCTCTTTCTCCGAATCAGAATCTTCATTCTTCATTCTCACTCGTGACACTCTTTAGACGACAGATTCTTAAAAAATCCTATTGCCTGTACTCTCAGAATAAAAGATATATAGAGAGGTTGTGAACACAAACTCGACTGAAAGGAGAGGTCTCAACGACATAAGGTAAGGCTGGAGATCTGTGCATAAATAAGGATATAAATGAATATGATTCTATCTTTTAGAATGTATGATTCCACCCTCTCTCAGAAGTGCTATCCAAAGCTCCTATTTAGTAACTATAACTTCTCTGGCAAGATAATCTGTAGTGGTGTTCAAGTACGTACTGTATCCTCTTCCTCTTTATTTAAAATGAGAAAACTGTATTCTCTGATGATGACTACTAGTGAAAGTAATAATAGGAATCAGAGTATGAAGACTATTAGTGAAAGTAATAGTCGGAATCAGAGTATGTTGAAAGAACATGGAGAAGTATGTATCAAACCTAATCAATCATCTTCTTTCAGAAGTTCGTCTATCTCTAGTGAAAAGTATGGATCTGTAGCTGACGCAACTCCACTTCTAAGGAGTGGTTTGACTAACACAAGTGCTATAGGTGGTGTAGTCTCATCAAGTGGAAGGAAAGAGGCTTTAGGAAAGATTGTGCAAGATAGCAGTAATGTGATCGATTTATCTATAGGTGAAAGATTATTATTAAACGATGAAAGTAGGATGAGAATGAAATTCTCATCATTCTCAACATCTGGATTGAAAAGTTTGGATCCTTCTATGTCAATGACATTAAATATTTTACATAGAAAAGGCATAAAAGTTCCCCAGATTCTCTCTGATGTAGTATTATCAAACCCAATCTTTCTGTCTGACATCTCTTTATTTGTTTTAATATTTATTGGTATCATGTTTAATGATCACATATATCTCATTCATATGAGTAGTAATCCTCTCGCATTATTTTGTAAGGTGTATCCTGCTTTTACAGATAATCTACGGGATATTTATGTCAATAACTTATGTTGTATAGACAAAAAACCTATTCCATGTGAATGCGGTGATATATTCAATAATATTGTCAAGGAACAAGTACCCGAAAACATCTACGACCCACTGGATTTAAATGAGCTTTCTCCTCCTAAGAAGGTTAAAAATCTGATCTGTGCCCTGGGTGGTATTATTCTTCTCATGTTCTTTCTGGAGAAGACTGGAGGCACTGAAATTCTTAAGGATGCTACTTTTTTTCAGTGGTATCAAGGTTTTCAAGTGAATCATATGACTTTATACAAGTCCAAGTAATAGGAATAAAGCCAACTAAATAGTAGTTCTCGGCACAGGAGTCTAGAGTTGACGAGTTTCTCAGAGTCATCTGATGGGAAGTCTTCTTTCCGGTGGTCATTTATCCTTCGCTGTAGCTCTAGCTAGCTATATGTATGCCTAAACACAGCTAACAAAGCAAAGCGTCGGGATCAAGCTAAGGAAGCACTCTATCCTCCTCTCCTTTCAGTTGAGTTGCTAAAGCACCTCTCGCTACGCTTCGAGTAATAAATACCTCTCCTTGTCACTCTATAGACTGTTTGAGATAAAATCCTATATATAGCCTGTACTCTTCATATTGAGGTCTCAACGACATAAGGTAAGGCATCTCATAAGTTCATAACAACAACGCTACTAAGAAAATGATTTTCTCAAATAGAATGTATGATTCGACCCTCTTTCATAAGAGAATGATGTGTGTTTCCCAAAAACGAACGATGATGTCATTTGTGAATCAATGCAAATATAGTTTATATAAAAATATGTATCATAAGATTATCTATTTTAGTTTTTTAAAAAAACCTCTCTCTGTAGAGATTCAATCTCCAGATGTCTTATTAGAGAATCGCATTTATTCTCCTTATTTTATGAAAATCAGTGAGAGAATACATAATAAATCAGTCTATATGATCAATCAATATTGGCGAAATAGATTGAATTATATCACCTCTTTTTATAAATCATATATTGATGAACTAGTCAAAAGTACTTTTCATAAGTATAATCAACCCTTAGATTTGACAGGATTACATCCTGACGTTCAAATCATTCAAAGGTTGAGACATGCTTATCTCATTCTGAGGTTTAAACAAAGCATGATGAAATCTGGATTTACATATAAGAATATGAAAGAATTGTTGGATTACCGCACAACTCTCTTTAGTATACTCGTGACTATAATAACTTTATTGATGGAGATCTCTCCTGAAGCTCTTTTGATCAAACCGGATGCTTTCTTTTGTGAGAAATTACCAGAAGTTCTGAACTATGTACGAGAGGGGTATGTTCATAATGTTTGGACAACACCTAGTGAGCCTATAAATTGTGTTGGTAAAGACATCTTACCTCAAACAACATCCTTTGATCCACTTCATCTTTCTAAAAAATTGATTCAACCAATTGAAGAAATTGAAATTGAAGAAATTGAAATTGAAGAATCAATTGAAGAACTACTGATTCCACAAACACCCGGTATGGTTAGGAGGAAAACCATTGCCTACATGTTTGCAACTATGATGATTGTCATCACTATATTGGATCAGAGTGGATATTCCCATATCATAGAATTGGAGAAGGCATTCTATTCTATAGGATAGAGTCTGATTACCCTCCAGAATCACCCACCTCCAGGAGAACACAGGGACCCCAGTCAGTCCTATTCTCATTGTTGAAGACCAAAACAAGGTATACAGACTTCGGAACTCGACTGAAAGCATTTGATGCTATTTTATTTCGTAAGAGAACATCTGACATCGCAAACTTTATCTTCATAGACAGAAGGAGGACTGTAGCTCATCGGAACTCTGTCTTGGTTGGCAGGCAAAGAAGAGGACTAGGTACGAAGTAACTCGACTGAAAGAAGAGGGCATACAGCGCCTTGTATTAGGTATTTGATAACTGGCAACCTTTAGATAAATATTTTCAAATAAAACCAAAGCAAGCCTGTTCACACATATGTTGTGTGGTATTATTTTACATTGGTAAAGGCTTTTGATATATTTGTCTCAATTTGTAACAACTAAAAATGAAAAATCTAAACAATATCTTACTTTTGATCCGTTCTTATTGGAAAGATCACTTGCCATCTAAGGTGTTAGATGATGAAAATCAGTATCTTAGTAAGACTAAAGATGAAATCTTTCATTTGAGGTTATGTAACCTAATACACGTTGTTCATACCAGGCTGAATGAGGATTATGATTGTTATAAATTAACATCAGGAGAAATATATGAAATTCTAGATTTAGTCTACAATAAGAAATACGTTATTGATAACATGAAATTAGTTGAAAAAATGTCCGAAGAGGGAAAGAATGATTTTTGTGAACTTGAAGGTGAAGTGTATAGACTGCCATCTATTAATAATCAAATTATTAGACGATTTCCTGTTGATTTGATTGTCCAATCATTACCAAATGTCTCTTATTTTTCAAAAGATCTAGTATCTCCCGATATTAGATATATAGATAAAGGAACAAACTTCATCAAGTCCTCATTTTCGGACACAGTTGTTATAACAGCATTCATTTTAGTTTTCATAAAATCTATAACAGAAGAGCTTACCTTTTTTAGGAAATCATGCTATTTGAAATATCAAACAGATGATGAATTTATTTCATTTAATGAGACACTTGACAAGTGGGGAGGATTAAATAATTTCATTGTTATTAGTCTTCATAAGACTATTTATAGTTATTCCAAATCTAGAGTATTAGAAAAAGTAGCACCTCTTGTGAACTCAGATCATTACTTGATGAGTATACTAAATAGTTTAATTTATAATCAAATATTAGATGAAGAGGGTAAGGATTATTCATATCCTATAGGATCTCCTTTGATCCCTATATTGGATAATGTTTTATCAAACATCTTTTTAGATGATCTAGATCAAAAAATAGAGGATCAATTCCCTCATATTCAATATGCTCGATATCAACATATCATGGTATTGAGTAAGCCAACTACTGATAAAGAAGTATTTGATAATACTTTGAATCAAATATTCTTAGATATCCAAATATCACCATATTATATATCTAATATAGATATTAACCAAATATTACCATATTTTATGGAAAAACAAAATTGTGTAAGTAAATAATATATTTATATAAATGGTTTGTATGATCTGTTCAATAAAGGGTTGCCTGTACAAGGCAGGATTGGATATGTTCTATTTGCCGCAAACTTGGATATATGACCTCGTTTAACACCTTAATTAACAAACCCTACTTTTTTTTTTTTGCTTAGTTCGCAACGTCAGCCTGCTATAACTTATAGCAAACAATATTATATAAAGTTTCTCCTGAAGACAAAATAAAAGCTCTCAGTAAGCTTTCAATATTCAAATAAGTATTACAACAGAATGAATCTATAATTAGGTATAATGTACTCCTACATGCAGACTCAACAGATACTATAATCTCGCATGCTTTTACTCTTCTTTAGAAGTATCATTTATATTATCTTGATTCTGTAAAAGCTCATTAGTTAGTTTTTCTACTTTCAAATTCAAAAATTGAATTTCTTTCTCAAGTTCATCCATTTTTTCTACTTTTAAAGTCAATTTGTTATTTTCTTTCTCAAGTTCCAACTTTTCAAGTTCATTTTTTTGGTCTCTTACATAAAGCTCATTACTTTTATCTATGTGAATAGGTTTTGTATATAACCAGTTTTGATTACCTTCTTCAGTAAGAAAAAGAATTGGCATTCTTTTATTCCTTATGTTAGGATTCAATCTATATTGATTTTTATTCTTCATGATAACAAAATTGAAATGATCAATTTTAAAATTTGTAGAAACATCTACTAAATCAATCAAATTATCATTTGATGAATGATCATCATACCACTTTTCGTCGATGTAATCTTTACCAACGCCTTTATGCTTCTTAATAGGATAGTTTGGATCACCTTTTTTTTTTAAAATATAACTTTTTGGTGCAAGGAAAATTCCTTCAATTTCATAATGTTCTAATTTAAACTTTCCTAATTCTGATGATGATATCATTTCATCAGGAAGAGAATCTTGTAGAACTACAGAATCAGTGTCTGTGTAATAGCAATCGGATCTTGAGATATATTTGTACATATAAATTCTTGCATAAGCTGTAATAGCTGCGGATAATTGAACAGCAGAGTTCCTGGGTGGGTTCCATTTAGAATCGTCACTCAATTCAGTATTTATATAATATCTTACTAGATAATATGAATCTTCAAGATGCATTCCATATTCTATATCGATATTTTTGACTAAAGAATCATATCTTTTTTTATCACAAATTTCAGTAATAAGACTCTTTGGATTTATCCCAAATCTCCCGTAAAGTGAATTCATTATAGTCTTATATACATAAGACATTGCTTCATCACCATTTTTCTTAGCTTCTTTTCTTTTCTCGAATAGAGATTCAACAAATATCTTGAAAGGAGACACCATCTTATCATTCTTCTCATATAGATAACCTTTTATAGGTATAATAGTGTAACCCAGTGATTTGGCTAACTTTAGCTCTTCGCTAAAATATACACCCACCCATATACCAGTTGGAAAACGTAAAATATCATGTTCTTTATATGGTAAAAAAGGTTTATGAATATGTGTTGGACATTCAACATAAGCCTCAATAAATCCAAACAACTCATTTAAGTCTTTACCGTTAAAATCACTATGCCAAGTAGGTTGACCTCCGGGCATAGGATATTCCTTCATTACATATGGATACAAAGAGTTAACATCATAATAATTGAGGTTTTCACCTTTTTTGATGTAGACATCAGAATGTCCACCATAGTATCCTCTACGAATGAAATTATCCTCGTTACGACTAGGTATATAGATAGGAAAGACATCCATGTCGTAGTATTTCATACGATAGATTAGAAGAGCAAGAGATGATATAGTCAATACTTCTGTTATATCAATATCAAACTGACGAAAGTAATTAGCTTGTATCTTACACATGATACCACCCAATAGACGTATATCTTGTATCATATAATCTATTAATTCAGATTTACGAAATTTCAGATTATCCTCTTTAACAGATTCATGGTTTACAGAACCTTTAGAACCTAATTCAGGACATATAGCTTTACCTAGATTATTAAGAGTTCCAGGGAGAACTTTTAAAGAATCCATATATTTATATAATAATAGATTATTTCCTTTATTGTATATAGATAGCTGGTAGAGACAGTTGTTTCTCATCAGAGCTTTAATATTATATTTATCTTGATAAAATATTATATAGTATTTCATTAATATGATACCATCAAATTTGGACATGTTATGAAAATAGATACTTTTGATATTTTGATTTTTTGAAACATTAGATATACGTTCTATAAATCTCACCATCATGGTGTCACTTCTTTCTAAAAATGTATCGTGATATAGATCCTCACTATAATAAGACTCAAACTTATGTATAGGAATAGAACCCACATCAACATCAGGCTGAATTAATAAGAAACCAGCTGCATAAGGTACATGATAATGTATCCCTTTATCATTTTCATACATAATGGTCTCGATATCAGCAACAATGAATGCTTTCATTTTAACAGTCTTATTTAACACTTTAGTTATATATTTAGGTATCTCACGCTTTTTCTTAAAACTTTGAACTATCGGGGGAGAACTCTTAATAGAAAGAAAATCTTCTGATTGAAAGATGTTAAATAACAAGTCATTAACTTCTTTTTCTTCAAGACCAGATATATTAATATGAGATTGCTCTTTATTTTTAGATTGATAATATACACGTATTCTAATATCATAGATATTTGAACTTTGATATTTTTCAGCATTGATCAGCATCAATTGAATCAATTTCATGTATAAACCATAACTAGGTTTCATTTCACCATTAGTATTTCTCAAATCTATAGATTTATCTAAAATATACGATATTCTATCAATGTTAATGCCACTCATAGTATATCCTACTGTAAACTTACCCCCATCAATATTTTGATTATAAACATATTTTAGCAACAGCTTCATAACAGCCAAAGATAATATTTCAATATCAGAATATTTTGGATATTTATGATTAAAGCTAATATAAGCTTCAATCAGTCCATCATATGGGTTCACACATTTCATATTAGTATTATAATAATAATTTAATCTATTTATGTAATTAGACAAATTAGAAATGAATTCTAAAAAGAATAAAATATTATTCTCAGCAAATATTTCAGAATAACTCTTTTTAGATGAATTAACGTCATCATCAATAATTTTACAACTTTCAATAAAATGGATAATATTATTTGAGAACAATTCTGAATCATCAAATTCAGATTCATTTGAATAGCATCTATAAAGCATAGATGTTGTTTGATTCATTTTTTGAAAACAATTATGAATTACTCGAATAGTAGCCAGATACTTGAACATGATAAATTCAGATTTATTACTTTCTCTGTAATGCTGTTTTTTAGCCTTACCTAAGGTCCAATATGATTAGACATCCTTCTACCACATATTCTATAGACGTTACAATACTGTAGAAGGACACAGGCCGTTTAAAGAGATATTTTATCTCCCTAAGCGTAGGATTTTATATTACAACAGCATCTTATTTGATATACCTCTATAGGTTTAAGCTATAGTTTGTAGTATTTTTT
>OGDT01000483.1_pt1 | contig 11313 bp, 10 predicted proteins | sample 1570521 | NCBI WGS metagenome assembly OGDT01 (sample SAMEA2582164, study PRJEB24529) | metagenome | biome: Human gut stool | place: China | collected 2011 | reverse complement strand
GATAAACTCGCCGTCTTTATTGCGTCGTCCAAACATTTCCGTTTCCGCATCTTCTCTCGGAATGCCTGCGCAATTCACCGCAAGAAATTCCTTATTTCGACGCGTACTAAAATCATGGCAAGCTTTGGCAATCACATCTTTTCCCGTGCCGGTTTCCCCTTGAATCAATAATGGCGCATCCAATAAGGCAAATTTTTTCGCTTTGGCGATAATGTCCTGCATTTGCGGATTTCGCGTCACGATATGAGAAAAAGCATCAATATTTGGGGACGTTGCCATAAGAAGCCTCAAGAAATAAAAAGCACATTCGGTAGAAAACAGCGGTTATGATACCGTTACAACAAAAAATCGCCATCCACTTTGGCAAGTTTTCTTTACAGTTTACACTTTCTCTTTTTGCTTCACTTTCAAGTTCTCAAAAATACTCGCGCCGAGATGACTCAATAATTCTTTATGAATATGAGATAAACGCGGTTTTTCATTCGCCTCAAATGCCAACGGACGACAAAATTCCATGGCTTTAATACCCAATCGCGCTGTCAGTAAACCAACGCCAATTCCCTGTGCGGCACGGGCGGAAAGTTTAGCTGTAAGATCTTGCGAGAGCCAATTCACGCCAAGATCTTGAATCAATTCTGTCGCTCCGGCAAAGGCCATATTCACCAACACCATGCGCAACAAACGAAGGCGGCTGACATAGCCTAATTCAATGCCGTAAAGCCGTGCAATTTGGTTGACCAAACGGATGTTGCGCCAAGCAATAAAAAACATATCTGCTAACGCCAACGGACTAATCACCACCAATGCTGCCGACTCCGTCGTTGCTTTGTTAATCAATTTTTTGGCCTGTTTGTCAAAAGGGAGCAATACATTTTGGCTGAACAAATGCAATACTTCCGGCACAGAATAAGATTCGTTCATTTGCTGACGCCACTTCGCCAAATCCCCTTGTTGCGCGTCCAGTTTCATTAATTTGCCCATTTGCTCACACAATGCGATCGCTTGTTGATGGGTTTCTGCTGGAAATTCACCGTGAGAAACGACCGCACTTTCCAGCCATTCACGGCTTTGATGCTGCATTTCACCCCGCTTACGCAACTGCACCAAACGTCGCCATTCTCCGATGATGGCAGAAATACCAAGTAACACCGCTAAACATAACACCAAGGAAAAGGCAAAATAGATCCATTGATTTTGCTGCCAAGTATCCACCAGCCATTGTACGGACTGCGCCACTGTCGCTGTAAAAAATAAAAGTGCGGTGCCAATCAGGGCTCGTTTCCACCAACGTGGTGGCGGTTGAACACTTTGCTCAAATTGCGCTTCTAACAATTCCCCTTCCAACGGCACATTGTCTGCATCCGTATCCGGCACAGCCTGTTCTTCATGAAATTCCTGCTTGGCGATGAAAGCATCCTGTTGTTCAACCTGCTCCTGTTGACTAAAAATCGTTTTTTCCATTCTCTCGCTCCTGTTATAACTTATCGCCCAGTAAAAATTGCAACACGGCATCCATTCGTAAGTGCGGTATATTTTCGCCTTGTTCTAAACGGCGCGGTTCAAACTGATCAAATTCAAATTTTTGATTTTGCCAAAAATCAGCACTCGGCAATTTACTCGGCACACTGCCGGGATAAAGCGTGACTTTTTGCAAATCGCTACTCCGCACGCCTTGAATGGCTTTAAATTGACGACCATGTTGATTTACCACCATCTGTTGCGTTGCCCGAATAGACGCAATGGCGGTGTAATCGGTAGCAATATCGGCAAACTCCACGTAACGCCCGCCTTCCTGGACTAACTGGCGCATGAGGCTGACCAAATTCGGTACCTGATCGGTGGTGATATGATCTGCTTTGGTGGCGATAAACATCAATTTATCGATTTTCGGCGAAAAAAGACGATTCAAAAAATTACGTTTGCCGTAATGAAAATTGCGAAATAATTGATGTAACGCTAATTGCATATCCTCAAACGCTTCACGACTGTGATTCAACGGCGTTAAGCAATCTGCCAAAATTACTTGCCGATCAAAAGTGGAAAAATACTGTTGATAAAAATCTTTCACAATGTGCCGACGGTAATAATCGTAGCGTTTTTGCAACACTGCAAAATAGCTGTTTTCTTTCACTTCATTCTTCAATTGTTGCCATTGTGATTCGGTTAGATGCAACAAAGGGAAAAATTGCAAAGCCGGTGCCCCTTCCAGCTCACCGGGCAATACAAATCGCCCAGGCTGAATAAAATGCAAGCCGTGCTGTTTACATTGCCATAAATAATCGGTGTAATCCTTGGCAAGCTGCGCCAAAATATCCTCATCCGCCGGCGCAGTTAAATTCACGTTTTGAGCTTTTTCCAACCAGCTTTGCGCCAATTTCAAATGTGTCGTATTAAGTTGTCGCTGCAATTCCTGTGACCATTGCTGAAAATCCAAATCCAACAACGGTAAATCCAACAGCCACTCTCCCGGATAATCAAAAATATCCAGATACAACGTCCCTTTTTCTTTCACATGACGCAATAAACCGCCACTGCGCTGATAACGAATCGCCAAACGTGTTTCACTTACGCCTTTGGTGGACTGAGGCCACTTCGGTGGTTGTTGCGACAATGTATTAAGATTGCCTTCATAATCAAAACGAGGAACGGACAAATCCAATTGCGGAATACGTTTTGCCGCAATAATGCCGTGTCGGCGCGCCGCATCAAATAAAGGAAGATGGCTGTTATCGACGCGATTAATATTTAACAACTGATTAATTAAACTGGTAATAAAAGCGGTTTTCCCACTTCGACTCAACCCCGTCACGGCAATGCGTAACGTACGATCCAAACCGCGATTAACCAGTTCATTTAATTCTTTTTGCAGATGATTTAGCATAATTTCCGTTCTTTTTAATTAAGGGAAAATGACATAGATAATGAGCGATATTATACCGAAAAAATGAAGAGGAGCTTAATTTGCTTGGGATTAAAGAGACAAGGAAAGAAAAGTGCGGTGGAAAAAGCACGTGTTTTATTCTGACAAAAAGCCGTGCTTATACATGATCTGTGCTGCCTCTGCAGAGGTTAAAAAATGGAAAAACTGTTGTGTTGCTAAATTTTCATTCAGTTGCACTGCGGCATAAATTGCTTTGATATTCCATTCAGGCGGGAAAAGATGACAACATAAACCGCGATGTCGTAAATATGCCTGATAGTTGGCGTAGCCTACCATTACATCAGCATAACCCTGTTTTAATAGATATTCCGCAGCAATTTCACCTTTAGGTACAATGCTTTTTTCTCCCCCCACTAATTGCAATGCACGCCGTTTTAAATATTCGCCTTGTTTAGGATATCTCTTTTCCACTAAATCAAACAGTTGCCAAGTATAATCCCCACCAGGATCAGCAATAGGCGTTGATGTAGCGAGACGCAAATGAGGATCCAACAACATGTCCAATGTTTCTCTATTCTTGTATTGCGATTCGTCTCTTGTCGTGAGCATCAATCGATTAAACGCTAGAATTTGCTGGTTATAAATACATTTCGTGGCAGATAGGATGTTGATATTTTGCAAATTAGCACTAATAAAAATATCACAGTATTCATCGGCTTCCAGGCGTTGTCGCAACAACTCCGCCGGCGCCAAATGTAAATGAACCTCCACCGGGTTTTTCTGCTTGAAAATCGTCACGAGCTCATTTAAAACATGACGAAAACTGCCTGCGCTAAAAATCGTTAAATTCAACATTTTTTGATCCTATGAAAGCCACTTAATACGCTGTCGTACACGGGGACAAAATGCGTAAATTCATGGTTTTGATAGTGTGCTTCCTGCACCAACATGGGTAAATGAAATAACCGTGTCAAATTCTCTGCCGTCAACACATCATCAGTTTGACCAAATAACACGTTTTGCTTATTCATCAACAAAACTTTATTCGCCACGGCAACCACATGATTCGGTTGATGCGTTGTAAATATGACGGTTAATCTATGTTCTTTCACCAACTGTTGCAATAACGATAACACAGTATTTTGATTCGCTAAATCCAAAGCAGAGGTCGGCTCATCCAACAACATTAATTTGCATTCGGAAGCAATGGCGCGCGCAATTAAAATCAGCTGTCGCTGCCCGCCTGAAAGTGAAGCAAATTCACGATTTGCTAAATGACTCAAGTTCAAATAATCCAGCGCCTGCATAGCGATTTGGTAATCATGCAATTTGGGTTTAGCAAACGTATTAATATGGGTAGAACGCCCCATCAGCACGATATCCAACACGGAATAAGCAAAAGGTGAAGAAAAGAATTGAGGTACAAAACCGATGGATTGATGCACCTCAATCTTGCCCTGAATCGGGCGATGAATACCAAGTAGCAAATCCAGTAAGGTGCTTTTGCCACAACCGTTTTGCCCTAAAATCGCGAGAATATCGCCTTGTTTCAGCGCAAAATTGAGTTGTTTAAACAGAAAGTTTTCTGCTTGGTAATAAAAGCCTAAATTTTCCACGGAAAGCGCGTTATTCATTCATGCCTCCGCGTTTTAGCTTATACACCAATACACCGAATAACGGTGCACCAATAAGTGCGGTCAAAATACTGAGCGGAATTTCGGCATCGGACAGCGAACGTGCGACATTGTCCACCAGCAACATATAAACCGCGCCAACAAGCATGGTACAAGGCAATAAACGTTGATGATTGGCACCGACCAGCATACGGCTAAGATGAGGAATAATCAGCCCGACCCAGCCAATACTGCCGCTAATTGCCACCTGGCACGCCACTAACGAACCGCTTAAAAAGATCACTAACCAACGTAATGGCGCCACTTTCACGCCTAAAGCCTTGGCTTCTTTCTCATCTAAAGACAGTAAATTCAAGCGCCAACTTAAGCCGAGTAAAATTGAGCTACACGCCAAAAACGGGGCAAAGAAAAAAGCGAATTTTTCCCAGTTAGAGGTGGCAAAACTCCCCATCAACCAAAACACAATGCTTGGCAATTTTTCTTCTGTGTCGGAAATGTATTGCAATAGACTCACGAGGGCTGAAAAAAGCCCGCTTAAAATCATGCCGATAAGAATAAGCATCAACAAGCTGCGTTGATTAAATTTGAAGCTAAATAGAAAAACCAAGGCAAGCGTGCCGAAGCCAAATAAAATCGTGGTAGCAAATAAGCCATACAAACTAAACCCGAAAAAAATCGCTAACGTACCACCAAAAGCAGAACCGGAGGTCACACCGATAATATGCGGATCGACCAATGGGTTACGAAAAATGCCTTGTAATACCACTCCACTCAACGCCAAACCGGCGCCCACGCAAAGTGCGGTGAAAATTCGAGGTAAACGCACTTGAAAAATCACTTGCTGCTGCACTGGGTCGATCTCAAGTGCGGTCGCTTTTGCCCACAGAATTTGTCCAATTTGCGCTACAGACAAGGAATACCGCCCAATTCCCAAAGAAATGACGGCGGTAATCACAAGCAATAGCATTAAGCCAAAGAGAATTTTAGAGTAACTATTTAGCTGCATTGTCGGCTTTGTAAGAAGTACGGTAGAATTTTTGGTAATAATCGTTCACCATTTTATCCAAATCCACGTCTTGGAAACGTTGCGGATAAAGGGCTTTCGCCAACCATACTTCGCCCAACGCCAAGGCTTCCGGCATCGGATATCCCCAGGCTTTAGCATATTCCGGCATCAACAAAACTTTTTTATCTTTTACCGCTTGAATATTTGCCCAACCTTGATCATTCAAAATTTGTGGTACCACATCAGGATAACGATCTTGTACCAAAATCACCGCAGGATTCCATTCCAACACATTTTCTAGAGAAACCTGTTTGAAGCCTTTAATAGTTGCCGCCGCGACGTTATAAGCGCCCGCATGTTCCATCATAAGCCCCGTATATTTACCGGAACCATAAGTGCCTAAATCCGGATTTGCCATATAAGTGCGCACGCGTTTATCGGCAGGAACATCGCTTAGGCGATCTGCCAACAACTTGCGATTGGCAAAGGCGGCTTTCACTAATTCATCGCCTTGTTGTTTTTTCTCAAACACCTCGGCAATCAGTTCAATGCCCTGTTTTAAGCCGTCATTATAAGCTTTATCTTCGTCAGTTAAGGTTGGGTTAAGTTTGCCTTTCTCACCCGCTTCACCGGTACGCAAAGAAATTGCCACCACCGGAATATTCACGTCACTGATTTGCTTGATCATTTCGGGCGGTGCATAGTTAGTCACAAACACCACATCCGGTTTTAACGCCAACAGACTTTCAATATTAACGGAATTCAAATCACCCGGCATTGCCATGTTTTCCAGCTCCGGCGCAAGGCGAACATAGTTTTTACCTAGTTGTTTCTTCCAGTTGGAAAGCACTCCCACAATCTGTTTTGTGGCATCCAACTGCACGGCAATATTCAAGGTTTGGTGCTGTAACACCACGGCTCGGTTAATATGATCAGGGATTGTCACCTGACGATCCAACTGGTCGGTAATCACACGATCAGCAAATGCTGAAGTAGAAAATACACCCACTAAAGCAGCAAGCATTAAACGATTTAGTTTCATAACATAATCCTTATTTAAAGAGAAAAATCGAAATGCATTATATATCAAAATACACAACCAATCGCCGATATTTTACTACCTAAATCAGGGCATAAAAACGTTTGGGAAAATGACCGCACTTTCTCGCTTGATATTTACTAATTGCTTAATTCAGTAACAAAAGTGCGGTCATTTTTAGCGACAAATTTTCAGAAGCGGCAGATTCGCTAGAATATCCACGGAATATATTTTACAATTTGGCATTCATTTTTAGCCTGTTGATCCGTTTATGATGTTGTATAAAAAATTGATTGTGCCCGTTTGTTTGTTTGCTTTTGCGGTGGATTCTGCAACGGCGGCACCACGCGTACCTGAAGAACTCACAGACAACGGATTGATTTATTGCACGCATGCTTCCGGCTTTTCCTTTAATCCGCAAACGGCGGATGCAGGAACCAGTATGAACGTGGTAACTGAGCAGATTTATAATAAACTGTTTGAAATTTCGAACACGGCTGCCGAGCCAATCCCTGTATTGGCACAATCCTACTCCCTTTCGCCCGATGGCAAAGTGATCACCATTCATTTACGCCGTGGAATTAAGTTCCATCAGACCGATTGGTTTAAACCGACCCGTGATTTTAATGCGGATGATGTCGTGTTTTCACTCAATCGGGTGCTAGGTTATGAGACGTATTTACCGACGTTAGAACAGACCTCTGTCAACTATAAAAATCCGCAATATCGTATTTTCCATGAACAGGCGAAAAAGGTGCGCTTTCCTTATTTTGAAAGCATTAAGCTAAACCAAAAAATCGAATCGGTGAAAGCCATCAATCCGCATACGGTAGAGATTACCTTATTCAAACCTGATGCTTCCATTTTGTCTCACTTAGCAAGTCAATACGCGATTATTTTCTCGCAAGAATATGCCGTACAGCTCAATGCCGATGATAACTTAGTACAACTGGATACCTTACCTGTCGGCACCGGCCCGTATAAAGTCAAAAACTATTTCCGCAATCAATATGTGCGTTTAGAAAAAAACGAAGAATATTGGAAAAAAGAAGCTAAAATTCATGACATTCTGATTGATTTATCCGCAGATCGTACTGGGCGCTTGGTGAAATTCTTTAACGGTGAATGCCAAATTGCGTCTTATCCGGAAGTCAGTCAGTTAGGGTTACTGAAGGAAAATGACGCACGCTATTATATGAAAAGTGTTGAGGGCATGAATTTAGCATATTTGGCGTTTAATTTCCAAAAAACAGCAATTCAAGATCCACCATTGCGACACGCCATCTCACAAGCCATTAATCGTAAAAGAATTATTAAAACGATTTATCACAATACGGCAACCGTTGCGAATAATATCATTCCGAATATTTCTTGGGCTTCAAGTGTGAATACGCCGGATTTTGAGTATGACTTCATGCCATTGAAAGCCAAACAAGTGTTACAAGATAAAAAATTAAGCTTGACGATGTGGGTGATTAATGAAGAACAAGTATATAACCCAGCACCGTTGAAAATGGCGGAATTAATTAAATCAGATCTTGCGAATGCCGGCGTTGAAGTAAAAATTCGCCCGGTTACACGCACATTTTTAATTGAGCAATTACATAATAAATCTGAAGACTACGACATGATTTTAACCGGTTGGCTCGGGGGGAATTTAGATCCTGACAGTTTTATGCGCCCGATTTTAAGTTGTAGCACCTCAAACGAAATCACCAATTTATCCAACTGGTGCAACGAACACTTCGATAACATCATGGATAGTGCATTAGATAGTTCCAATCAACAGATTCGTTCCGAAGCTTACAACCAAGCGCAAGAATTAATTTTATCGGAATTGCCGATCATCCCTATTGCAAACGTCAAACGAGTTTTGGTCGCCAATAGTCGAGTACAAAATATTGAGATGAGCCCCTTCGGCACTTTGAACTTCTCGACGCTATCACTACGAAAAGGACACAAGTAATGTTTAATTCTCTGATTCGACAATGTGTTTTTCTCGTTTTAACGTTCCTTATCCTAACATTAATCAGTTACCTGATTTTGATGCAGGATCCGCTTAATGCCGAATTAATGACACCGCACTTTTACAGTGGCTATTTTCATTACTTGGTGCGCCTTATCCAAGGTGACTTAGGCATCAGCTATAACGGCGGTGAAGCCCTTAAATCGACTATTTTTACTGTGCTCCCACCAACATTAGAACTCTGTTTTTGTGCGATTTTACTGGCAACATTGTTTGGTATTCCCCTTGGGCTCATCGGTGCAATTTATCCTGCTAATTTTATCGGAAAAACTATCCGCACTTTATCTGCTGTCGGTCTCTCCTTACCGGTATTTTGGATTGCGCCGATTTTACTGTATTTTTCTGCAATTAATGCGTGGGAAATTTCTGCTATCGGGCAATACAATTTACTGTATGAAATCAAGCCGATTAGCGGTTTCCCAATTATTGACGTTTGGTTTGTTGAAGCGCCTTATCGGATTAAAATCATCCAAAACGTTTTACAACACTTGGCATTACCAACCTTAGTTTTAACCATTTTACCCACCATGGAAATCGTACGTTTAGTACAACAGCGAGCAGAATTTATCTTCCAGCAAAACTACGTTAAAGTCGCTTCTACACGAGGTTGGTCGAAATTTAGTGTGTTACGTAAATACGTTTTACGCAACACCTTGCCTTTGTTAATTCCTCACACCACCCGTTTATTTACGTTAGTGATTACACAATGTATGTTGGTTGAAAATACCTTAGGTTGGCCGGGAATTGGACGTTGGTTAATTGATGCCGTCACACAGCAAGACTACAACAGTATTTCAGCCGGCATCATTACTATCGGGCTTTGTATTATTATCATTAAAGTGGCATCTGAAAGCTTAATCTTTATTTTGGATCCGTTAAATAAGAAGGGTTGGCATGCAAGATAGAGAACCTGAAGATTTTCGCGAAAGCGACACATTAAAGCATATTTGGGCACTCTTCCGAGAAGATCGCATTGCGCTTTTCAGTTTCTATGCTCTTTTAGTGCTGATTTTGACCGCACTTTTTAGTTCATTGATTGCCCCTTACTCTGCTGAAATGCAATTTATCGGACAAGAACTGATTCCGCCGTCTTGGGCCAATAACGGCCAGATCGCCTATTTTTTAGGAACCGATGATATTGGTCGGGATGTACTCAGTCGTATTATTATCGGCACCACCTACACCGTTGGTGCTGCGATTATTGTGGTTATTCTGACCGCCCTTATTGGCGGTGGGCTTGGCATTTGGGCAGGCATGTCGCAAGGCATTAAATCTCGTGTACTGGGGCATTTTTTAGATGCGTTCCTCACCATTCCGGTGTTACTCGTGGCAATCATTATCGCTACCTTAATGGAACCAAGTTTAATTAACGCCATGTTGGCAATCACCTTGGCATTACTGCCTTATTTCGTACATGAAATTTATCGTAGTATTCAAGCTGAACTCAAAAAAGAATATGTACTGATGTTACGCTTAGACGGCATCTCTAACAGCGTATTACTGAAAGAAACCATCTTGCCCAACATTGCGCCACAATATATTCAAGAAATCTCCCGTGCCTTTACGATTGCTATTTTGGATATTAGTGCTCTCAGTTTTATTTCTCTCGGTGCACAACGCCCTGCACCGGAATGGGGGGCGATGATAAAAGACTCCTTAGAATTAATTTATTTAGCCCCTTGGACGGTTATTCTGCCGGGACTTGCAATTATCATCAGCGTATTAATTGGCTTGGTGTTTACCAATGGGCTATGCCGAGCAATTACCAAATATTATGAGTAGATAACTATGGCACTCTTAGATATTCGCAATCTTCGCATTGATATCCAAACTCCAAATGGGTTAATCCGCATTGTCGATAATGTGAGTTTTACAATCGATGAAGGGGAAATTTGCGGCTTGGTCGGTGAATCCGGTTCGGGCAAAAGCCTCATTGCTAAAGTTATCTGTAATGCCTTTAAAGATTCCTGGATTGTCACCGCTGATCGTTTCCGTTTTAACGATGTTGAATTATTAAAACTCACACCGGCACAACATCGTAAACTGGTGGGCAAAGAAATTTCAATGGTGTTTCAAGATCCGTTAACCTGTCTTGATCCCAGCCAGAAAATTGGTAAACAACTCATCCAAAGCATCCCCGGATGGACATTTAAAGGTCGTTGGTGGCAGCGTTTATTTAATTGGAAAAAACGTCGCGCCATTGAGTTACTGCATCGCGTCGGAATCAAAGAACACAAAGATATCATGCGCAGTTACCCTCATGAATTAACGGAAGGAGAAGGGCAAAAAGTCATGATTGCCATTGCCGTGGCAAACCAACCTCGATTACTGATTGCCGATGAACCGGCAAATTCAGTGGAATCGATTACGAAAGTGCAAATTTTCCGCCTACTTTCAAGTATGAATCAAAACCAAGGCACATCCATTTTACTTGCCAGTAATGACATCAACACTATCAGCGAATGGTGTGATTCGTTTATTGTGCTGTATTGCGGACAAAATGCAGAATCCGGCCCTAAAGAGAATATTTTAGAAACGTTTTGGAAGCGAGATTCCGCAAGCTTCCACAAGGTTCCGATTCCGATTCCGGTTCCGAAGCGGGAAGCGGACGTCCGATGAAGCTTCCGTGCAACGTAGGGTAGTGTACAAGATAGTAGAAATACATGAAGATTATATGTACTAGAAAATAAAATATTATTAGAAGTCCTTCTTTAGCTAAATAGAATA
>OGDT01000468.1_pt1 | contig 11554 bp, 7 predicted proteins | sample 1570521 | NCBI WGS metagenome assembly OGDT01 (sample SAMEA2582164, study PRJEB24529) | metagenome | biome: Human gut stool | place: China | collected 2011 | reverse complement strand
AAATGCTAAATTGCCCGATGCGCTGCGCTTATCGGGCTTTCCTGGTTCGTGCGACATGTAGGCCGGATAAGGCGTTCACGCCGCATCCGGCACTGTTACTTACTCTAAATCTTCACCATTACTGGCAATCACTTTTTTATACCACCAGAACGATTTCTTACGTGTGCGCGTCAGCGTGCCGTTGCCTGCGTCGTCACGGTCTACGTAGACAAAACCGTAGCGTTTGCTCATTTCACCCGTAGAGGCGGAAACTAAATCAATACAGCCCCATGTGGTGTAGCCCATCAGCGGAATGCCATCTGCAATCGCTTCGCCCATTGCGCGGATATGTTCGCGCAGATAGCTGATGCGATAGTCGTCGTTAATCTCGCCCTGAGCGTTCACTTCATCTTTCGCACCCAGCCCGTTTTCGACTAAAAACAGCGGCTTCTGGTAACGGTCGTACATCATGTTCATGGTGATGCGCAGGCCCAGCGGGTCGATGCCCCAGCCCCATTCGCTGTCCTGGATGTGCGGGTTTTTCAGCGATTTCACAATGTTTGCCGCGTTGGTGTTATTGGCGTTCATGTCGGCAGACGCACAGCGAGACGCGTAGTAGCTGAACGACACGAAATCGACGGTATTTTTCAGGATCTCATCATCGCCCTCGGCTTTCTCAATCACCACGCCTTTTTCGCGGAATACGCGGGCGGAGTAGGAGGGATACGCCCCGCGTGCCTGCACATCGATAAAGAACAGGTTCTCGCGGTCTTTCTCCAGCGCCATCCACACATCTTCCGGCTTGCAGGAGTAAGGGTAGAAATTGCCGCCCGCCAGCATACAGCCCACCTGGTTTTGCGGGTTTACCTCATGAGCGATTTTGGTGGCTAACGCGCTGGCGATAAGCTCATGGTGCGCCGCCTGATATTTCACCTGATCCTGATTCTCACCGTCTTCAAATACCAGCCCGGCACCGGAGAAGGGACTGTGCAGCATAATGTTGATTTCATTGAAGGTGAGCCAGTATTTCACCAGCCCGTCAAATGCTTCAAAGCAGGTGCGCGCGTAGCGAGTGAAGAACTCGACCATTTTGCGGTTGCGCCACGAGCCGTACTCCACCACCAGATGCATTGGCACATCGAAGTGGCACAACGTGACCAGCGGTTCGATGCCGTACTTTTTGCACTCTTCAAAGACAGAACGGTAAAAAGCAATGCCCTGCTGGTTGGGCGTCAGTTCATCGCCCTGCGGGAAGAGGCGGCTCCAGGCAATTGAGGTACGGAAAACCTTGAATCCCATCTCTGCCATCAGGGCGATATCTTCTTTATAACGATGATAAAAATCCGTCGCCTCATGGCTGGGATAAAACTCGTCATCGCGCAACTGAAAACGTTTTTCCAGCCCCAGTTTCACCGCCATTCGATGCTCGCCATGTGGGATCATATCGACCGTTGTCAGTCCTTTGCCACCTTCACGGAACGCACCTTCAGACTGGTTGGCGGCAAGCGCGCCGCCCCATAAAAAACCTTCTGGAAATACTGACATTTTCATCCTCAATTAAGACTTACTTCTTTGGCGACGGTCGGTTGTACGCTCTGATGCTTTCGCGCCTCGGCAGCCGCTTCCTCAACAGGAATATCCTCAAAGCCGAGCAATAGTGTGAGGATAAACGACAGCACCACCGCCAGCGCCATGACCGCGAACACCCAGACGATGCTCATTGGATTCGCCGGATCGAAGAATTGCACGCTGGTAAATAGCCCCGGCGCTGCCATTGAGTGGCTGGCAAGCCCCGCCATACCGGCAACCGCGCCGCAAATAAAGCCGCTGATAAGACTGGCGATAAGCGGACGTTTCAGGCGGATCGCCACGCCGTATAACGCCGGTTCGGAAATCCCCGCCATAATGGCTGATGCCGCCGCAGCCAGCGCCGTCTGGCGCAGTTCCGGGTTTTTCGTTTTCCACGCCACCGCCAGTGATGAACCGCCCAGCGACAGGTTAGCGCCGATCTCTGACGGCATGACCATCCCTTCTTTGCCGGTTTCGGCAATGGTCTGAATGATGGTTGGCGTAAAGACGCGGTGCATCCCGGTCATTACCAGCAGAGGCCACAGCGCGCCCATAATGGCGACTGAAAGCCAGCCCAGATAACCATGAATGGTGTAAACCAGCGCCGAAATGGCGCTACCGATCCAGATACCAATCGGGCCAATCAGCAGGATTGCCAGCGGTGCGGCAATCAACACAATCAGCATTGGCTTGAGGAAGTTTTTGGTCACCGCCGGTGTAATGCTGTCCACCCAGCGTTCGATATATGACAGGCACCAGGTCATCACCAGCGCCGGGATCACCGTGTAGGTGTATTTCACCGCGGTGACCGGGATCAGGGCAAATTCGACATGTTCACCCTGGGCCGCTTTCGCCATCAGTTCAATAAAGCTCGGATGTACCAGCACACCCGCGATGGCAATCGCCAGCGACATATTGGTTTTAAATTTGATGGCGGCAGATGCCGCGACCATCAGCGGCAGGAAGAAGAAAGCACCGTCACCAATCACATTCAGAATGGTTAAGGTCGGCGATCCTTTTGTCAGCACGCCGCTCATCTCGAGGATCATCGCCAGCAGTTTGACCATCGATCCGCCGATAATCGCCGGGATCAGCGGTGACATGGTGCCGATCAGCGCATCGAGGATCCCCGCACCAATGCGACGCAGCGTGAGTTTGGGTTTACCCACGGGCAGGGCGGGCTGCATATCTCCCGGCAGCAGGCTGACGACTTCCTGAAAGGCTTGTGAAACGGTATTGCCGATAATCACCTGACACTGGTTGTCACTACGTACCACGCCGAGCACGCCGGAGATGGTTTTTAACGTCGGGCTGTCGATAAGCGCATCATCTTTGATAACAAAGCGCAAACGCGTCATACAGTGGGTGACTGCCGAGATGTTATCAACGCCGCCCAGTGCCGCTATCACCGAGCGTGCCAGCGCCGCATAATTTTTGGCCATCGGATTTTATCCTGTTATCAGTAGGGTAGATGTAGTTGTTATCAGTCGACGTGACGGAAAAATGCCGATGCTGAAACGGAATTAAGAAACCGGTTTCACAAAATCATGAATAGTTGTCACCAAATAAGCAAGAGAGTTAATTGTTCATTTTTTATATTTGTGAAACCGGTCACCTGAATATTTTTCCCGCCGATTGCGCAAGGACAATCGGCAAACGGTGCAGTACACTGCGTTGATTGCGTGTAAAGGGATGAAAATGATGACGACGATGCTGGAAGTGGCGAAGCGCGCCGGGGTTTCAAAAGCGACCGTTTCCCGCGTGCTTTCAGGTAATGGCTACGTCAGCCAGGAGACTAAAGATCGCGTGTTTCAGGCGGTAGAAGAGAGCGGTTACCGTCCAAACTTGCTGGCGCGCAATCTGTCGGCGAAGAGTACTCAGACGCTGGGGCTGGTAGTGACCAACACGCTTTACCACGGCATTTATTTTAGTGAATTACTGTTTCATGCCGCGCGAATGGCGGAAGAGAAAGGGCGGCAGTTGCTATTGGCCGATGGTAAACACAGCGCCGAAGAAGAGCGCCAGGCGATTCAGTATCTGCTGGATTTGCGCTGCGACGCCATTATGATTTACCCGCGTTTTTTAAGCGTGGATGAGATCGATGACATTATTGACGCGCACAGTCAGCCGATAATGGTGCTTAATCGCCGCCTGCGCAAAAATGGCATTCATATCGTCTGGTGCGATCATACGCAGACCAGCTTTAATGCCGTGGCAGAGTTGATAAACGCCGGACATCAGGAGATTGCTTTCCTTACCGGCTCGATGGATTCCCCCACCAGCGTTGAACGTCTTGCCGGGTATAAAGACGCGCTGGCGCAGCATGGTATTGCGCTCAATGAAAAACTTATCGCTAACGGTAAATGGACGCCCGCCAGCGGGGCCGAAGGGGTAGAAACGTTGCTCGAACGTGGGGCTAAATTTAGCGCGTTAGTTGCCAGTAACGACGATATGGCGATAGGGGCGATGAAAGCGTTACACGAGCGCGGCGTAGCGGTGCCAGAGCAGGTGTCAGTTATCGGATTCGATGATATCGCAATTGCCCCCTATATCGTTCCGGCGCTCTCCAGCGTAAAAATTCCGGTGACTGAGATGATTCAGGAAATTATTGGACGGCTGATTTTTATGCTCGATGGGGGCGCTTACACACCGCCGAAAACCTTTAGCGGAAAACTGATCCGCCGCGACTCACTCATTGCTCTTTCGCGATAAACATTGTCATCACATGTCATCGTCACTAGTGTCGATGACATCTTTTTTCCTCTATTACAGAAATTAATTTCCTTAAATAACAGTAAATTAAAAACTGGCATGATTTGTGAATGTATCGGCGCATTAACTGTCATTGCTGGAGAATTTGATGAACCGTTTCATCATTGCTGACGCGAGTAAATGTATTGGTTGCCGTACCTGTGAAGTAGCGTGCGTGGTTTCTCATCAGGAGAATCAGGACTGTGCATCGCTGACCCCGGAAACATTTTTACCGCGTATCCATGTCATTAAAGGTGTGAACATTTCCACGGCGACAGTCTGCCGTCAGTGTGAAGATGCACCGTGCGCTAACGTCTGCCCGAATGGTGCTATCAGCCGTGATAAAGGGTTTGTTCATGTGATGCAGGAACGTTGCATTGGTTGCAAAACCTGCGTTGTGGCTTGCCCGTATGGCGCGATGGAAGTGGTGGTACGTCCGGTGATTCGCAACAGCGGCGCAGGGCTGAATGTACGGGCTGACAAAGCCGAAGCCAATAAATGCGACCTGTGCAACCATCGTGAAGACGGTCCGGCGTGTATGGCGGCTTGCCCGACTCATGCGCTGATTTGTGTCGATCGTAATAAACTTGAACAACTGAGCGCAGAAAAACGTCGCCGTACGGCGCTGATGTTCTAAAAATCTTACAGAACTGTTCTGGCATCAAAGGAATTCCCGGAAATATTCGTAGAATACGAAGCGGGCAGTATCGCCGACCTGTGACTACCGGATGCGACGCTGTCGTGTCCGGCTGGGCGGGTTACGCAATTCATGATGGCGGGAATAATTCAATGGCAAAAAACACATCTTGCGGTGTCCAACTGCGTATTCGTGGCAAAGTGCAGGGCGTCGGTTTTCGTCCGTTTGTCTGGCAGTTGGCACAGCAATTAAATCTTCACGGCGATGTCTGTAATGACGGCGATGGCGTGGAAGTCCGGTTGCTGGAAGACCCGGAAACGTTTCTTGTTCAATTGCATCAGCACTGCCCGCCGCTGGCGCGTATTGATAGCGTCGAGCGTGAGCCGTTTATCTGGTCACAACTGCCCACTGAGTTCACTATCCGCCAGAGCACAGGCGGCACCATGAATACGCAAATTTTCCCGGATGCCGCCACTTGCCCTGCTTGCCTTGCCGAAATGAATACCCCAGGCGAACGGCGTTATCGTTATCCGTTTATCAACTGTACTCACTGTGGTCCGCGTTTCACCATTATTCGCGCCATGCCTTACGACCGCCCGTTTACCGTAATGGCGGCGTTTCCGCTGTGTCCGGCCTGTGATAAAGAGTACCGTGACCCGCTCGATCGTCGCTTCCACGCCCAGCCGGTGGCCTGCCCGGAGTGTGGCCCGCATCTTGAATGGGTAAGTCATGGTGAACATGCAGAACAAGAGGCGGCATTACAGGCAGCTATCGCACAGTTAAAAATGGGCAACATTGTCGCCATCAAAGGGATTGGCGGATTTCATCTTGCCTGCGATGCACGTAACAGTAACGCGGTGGCGACACTGCGGGCACGCAAACATCGCCCGGCGAAACCGCTGGCGGTTATGTTGCCAGTGGCAGAAGGTTTACCAGACGCTGCGCGCCAGTTGCTTACCACGCCCGCCGCGCCGATTGTGCTGGTGGATAAAAAATACGTTCCTGAGCTTTGTGATGATATCGCCCCTGACCTTAACGAAGTCGGGGTAATGTTGCCTGCGAACCCGCTCCAGCATTTGCTGTTACAGGAACTGCAATGCCCGCTGGTGATGACCTCCGGCAACCTGAGCGGTAAACCACCAGCTATCAGCAACGAACAGGCGCTGGCGGATTTGCAGGGCATTGCCGACGGATTCTTGATACATAACCGCGACATCGTGCAGCGGATGGATGATTCGGTGGTGCGCGAAAGCGGCGAAATGCTGCGCCGTTCGCGGGGGTATGTGCCGGATGCGCTGGCTTTGCCTCCGGGCTTTAAAAATGTTCCGCCTGTGCTGTGTCTCGGCGCGGATCTGAAAAATACCTTCTGCCTGGTGCGCGGTGAACAAGCGGTGTTGAGTCAGCATCTGGGCGATTTAAGTGACGATGGCATCCAGATGCAGTGGCGCGAAGCGTTACGCCTGATGCAAAACATCTACGATTTTACCCCGCAATACGTTGTGCATGACGCGCATCCGGGCTATGTCTCCAGCCAGTGGGCGCGTGAAATGAATCTGCCGACGCAAACGGTACTGCATCATCATGCCCATGCAGCGGCGTGTCTGGCAGAGCATCAGTGGCCGCTGGATGGCGGTGATGTCATTGCTTTGACGCTCGACGGTATCGGTATGGGGGAGAATGGCGCTTTGTGGGGCGGCGAGTGCCTGCGGGTGAACTATCGCGAATGTGAGCACCTGGGCGGCTTGCCTGCAGTGGCGCTTCCGGGTGGCGATTTGGCAGCGAAGCAGCCGTGGCGAAACCTGCTGGCGCAGTGCCTGCGCTTTGTGCCGGAGTGGCAGAATTATCCCGAAACAGCAAGTGTGCAACAGCAAAACTGGAGCGTGCTGGCGCGGGCCATTGAGCGTGGAATTAACGCGCCGCTGGCGTCATCGTGTGGGCGTTTTTTCGATGCAGTGGCGGCGGCACTGGGCTGTGCGCCAGCCACGTTAAGTTATGAAGGTGAAGCGGCTTGTGCTCTGGAGGCGCTCGCAGCCTCATGCCACGGAGTGACGCATCCGGTGACAATGCCGCGGGTGGACAATCAACTGGATCTCGCCACTTTCTGGCAGCAGTGGCTGAACTGGCAGGCACCGGTTAATCAACGCGCGTGGGCGTTTCATGATGCGCTGGCGCAGGGTTTTGCCGCGTTGATGCGTGAGCAGGCCACGATGCGTGGTATCACTACGCTGGTATTTAGCGGCGGGGTTATTCATAACCGTTTGCTGCGTGCACGTCTGGCGCATTATCTCGCTGATTTCACATTGCTCTTTCCACAGAGTTTACCGGCGGGTGATGGCGGTTTGTCTCTGGGGCAGGGGGTTATTGCTGCGGCGCGTTGGTTAGCGGGTGAAGTCCAGAACGGATAAAACGTGTTGCATTTGGACACCATTGCCGGATGCGGCGTAAACGCCTTATCCGGCCTACACATGCGTCCCCGTAGGTCGGATAAGACGCGCCAGCGTCGCATCCGACATTTTAGGCACAGTAGCCCACCTACATCGGCAATGTTTTCAACAATCCAAATGCCTCTTTCATCCGATCCTCACTGACCACAAAGGCGCGAAGCTGGTCGGCACCGTCAACGCCGCGCGCCACCATTCCCTGGCGTTCGGTATTAATTTGCCAGCGTAAATCCTGACGCTGGGTTTCGCCTGCCAGATGCAGCGGTAATTCCGGCGTTTTGATTTTCACCAGCATCGCCGGGAGTTTCAGCGGCGTGTTATTGCCGAGAAGATTTTTTGCCAGCACCATCGCGCTAAGTTGAATCGGCTGGAGGAACGGCAATACCTGACCGTTAATTTCCGCGCAATCGCCCAGCGCGTAAATATCGGTATTACTGGTTTGCAGATAACTATCGACGCAAACGCCGCGATTAATCGTCAGCCCGGCGCGTCGTGCCAGGGCGGTTTCCGGGCGCAGTCCGGTGGCGGCAATTACCGCATCCACTTCGATGCTACGCTGGCGGTCCAGCGTTGCCAGAATGCCAGAATCCGTTTTTTCCAGCCCCTGTAACTGAGATTTCAACAGCAGATGAACGCCCATCTCCGTCAACCGATGCTGCAAGCGGCTGCTTACTTCCGGTGGCATTAACGACGCCAGAATACTGGCAGCGTTGTCGATTAGCGTGACCGCTTTGCCTGCACGACAAAAATCCATCGCCAGTTCGCTACCAATCAAACCACCGCCAACAATCAACACGCGTCGGGCATCCCGCAGTTGCGTTTCACAGGCGCGATACTCTTGCTGACTATTTAACGTCAGCATTAACTCACGCCCAGGCACAGGCGGGACAAAGGCACTGGCACCGGTTGCCAGTACTAGCTTGTCGTATTGCCACTGATTATTCTGGCTTTTCACCACACGGGCTTCGGCATCGATATCCGTCACCCAGGTTTGTGGAAACAGGTGCAGATTAAACTGCTCGGCAAATTCACCCGCCGTCTGGCGGGTAAGGTCATCGGCACGTTGCCCCTGACTGATAACATGGCTGATGTCAGGTTTGTTGTACTCATCCATGCTGTCGGCGGCAATCAAGGTTAATGGAATAGTGGCGTCCTGTTTGCGAATATTTTTCACCAGTTGTCGGGCGGCGAAGCCCGAACCAATGATCACAATGCCGTTGCTCATTTTGCCTCCGATGCCAGTTCGTCAAAGACGTCTTTGCCGAGGGAGCATTCCGGGCAGAGGAAGTTATCCGGAACTTCACTCCACGGCGTTCCTGGCGCAACGTCCTGCATTGGCTCGCCTTTTGCCGGATCGTAAATCCACTGGCAGACGCTGCACTGCATCCGTGGGCCGAGGTCAGCCGTCGTGGTGGCAGAGGTTTCTTCTTTAACCACCGAATTCACCGTGCTCTGCGGCAGCGGCGCGAGCGCCCACTGACGGGCGATTTCGCGACCGTGTTCACGGCATAACTCCAGAGCGTCCTGGTCTGGTCGCCATTTGGCTTTCAGGCTGAGCGACATTTCGAAACCCGCATCCTGCAGGCGCGTGGAAAGACGATCCACCGCACCGCCGCTCCAGCCGTGAGATCCGAAAGCACTGGCGCGTTTGTTACGGAAGCGTAATCCGGTCATCTCCTCCACCAGCCCGGCGATTTTCGGCATCATCACGTTATTCATCGTCGAAGTGCCGACCAGCACGCCTTTTGAGCGGAAGACATTGGTCAGGATTTCGTTTTTATCGCTTCGGGCGACGTTGAAAATTTTCACCGCCACGCGTGGGTCGGTTTCCGCAATTCCCTGGGCGATAGCGTCAGCCATCATGCGGGTGTTATTCGACATGGTGTCGTAGAAAATGGTGATTCTGTCTTCCTGATAATCAGCCGCCCATTTCAGGTACAGCTCGACAATTTGCGTCGGGTTATCGCGCCATACCACGCCGTGGGAAGTGGCTATCATATCGACTGGTAAGTTAAAGCCCAGGATCTCGGTAATTTTCGGCGTTACCAGGCGGCTGAACGGCGTCAGGATATTGGCGTAGTAACGTTGGCACTGCTCGAAAAGCTCCGTCTGATCCACTTCATCGTTGAACAGATGCTCGTCGCAGTAGTGCTGACCGAAAGCATCGTTACTGAACAGCACCGCGTCGCCTGTCAGGTAAGTCATCATGCTGTCCGGCCAGTGCAGCATTGGTGTTTCGACAAAAATGAGCTGTTTGCCGTTGCCGATATCCAGCGTGTCGCCAGTTTTCACCACATTAAAATTCCACTCCGGATGATGGTGATGACCATTTATCGAGTCGATAGCGTTGGCAGTACAGTAGATCGGCGTATCGGGAATTTGTGCCATCAGTTCGGTCAGCGCCCCAGCGTGGTCCTCTTCTGCATGGTTAATCACGATGTAATCGATATCCGCCAGATCGATTTCATTACGCAGGTTCTGCACAAATTCGCGGCTGAATTTATGGTCGACGGTGTCGATCAGCACGTTTTTTTCTTCGCGGATGAGGTAGCTATTGTAGCTGCTGCCGCGCAGCGTTTTATATTCCGTGCCGTGAAAATCACGCACTTCCCAGTCACGTTGACCAACCCAATGAATGTTATTTTTCACCACAATAGACATAGCAACCTCAATTTATTCAGCGTGTTCTAAAAAGATGTCTTGCTAATTGCAGATTGCGTGCCAGTTTTTTATCTGATTGTTTTTACTCTATAAATAAAATTATGCCCATTAATGAGTAGTCAAAATGACTATCAATCAAATGGTCGATATGACAATATCTATAGTCAAATTGACAGTGAGGCAAAGATGAGTTTTTCCGTTGATGTGCTGGCGAATATCGCCATCGAATTGCAGCGTGGGATTGGTCACCAGGATCGTTTTCAGCGCCTGATCACCACGCTACGTCAGGTGCTGGAGTGCGATGCGTCTGCGTTGCTACGTTACGATTCGCGGCAGTTTATTCCGCTTGCCATCGACGGTCTGGCAAAGGATGTACTCGGTAGACGCTTTGCGCTGGAAGGGCATCCACGGCTGGAAGCGATTGCCCGCGCCGGGGATGTGGTGCGCTTTCCCGCAGACAGCGAATTGCCCGATCCCTATGACGGTTTGATTCCTGGGCAGGAGAGTCTGAAGGTTCACGCCTGCGTTGGTCTGCCATTGTTTGCCGGGCAAAACCTGATCGGCGCACTGACGCTCGACGGGATGCAGCCCGATCAGTTCGATGTTTTCAGCGACGAAGAGCTACGGCTGATTGCTGCGCTGGCGGCGGGAGCGTTAAGCAATGCGTTGCTGATTGAACAACTGGAAAGCCAGAATATGCTGCCAGGCGATGCCACGCCGTTTGAAGCGGTGAAACAGACGCAGATGATTGGCTTGTCCCCTGGCATGACGCAACTGAAAAAAGAGATTGAGATTGTGGCGGCGTCCGATCTCAACGTCCTGATCAGCGGTGAGACTGGAACCGGTAAGGAGCTGGTGGCGAAAGCGATTCATGAAGCCTCGCCACGGGCGGTGAATCCGCTGATCTATCTCAACTGTGCCGCACTGCCGGAAAGTGTGGCGGAAAGTGAGTTGTTCGGGCATGTGAAAGGAGCGTTTACTGGCGCTATCAGTAATCGCAGCGGGAAGTTTGAAATGGCGGATAACGGCACGCTGTTTCTGGATGAGATCGGCGAGTTGTCGTTGGCATTGCAGGCCAAGCTGCTGAGGGTGTTGCAGTATGGCGATATTCAGCGCGTCGGCGATGACCGCAGCCTGCGGGTCGATGTGCGGGTGCTGGCGGCGACGAACCGCGATCTGCGCCAGGAGGTGGTGGAAGGGCGCTTTCGCGCCGATCTGTACCATCGGCTGAGCGTCTTCCCGCTGTCGGTTCCGCCGCTACGCGAGCGGGAAAGTGACGTGGTGCTGCTGGCGGGCTATTTCTGCGAGCAGTGCCGCCTGCGGATGGGGCTGGCGCGGGTCATTTTGGCTGAGGCGGCGCGAAACCGGCTGCAGCAGTGGTCCTGGCCAGGCAACGTGCGCGAACTGGAGCATGCTATCCATCGGGCGGTGGTGCTGGCGCGGGCCACCCAGGCCGGTGATGAAGTGGTCCTGGAGCCGCAGCATTTCCAGTTTGCGGTGGCGGCGCCGATGTTGC
>OGDT01000436.1_pt1 | contig 12024 bp, 8 predicted proteins | sample 1570521 | NCBI WGS metagenome assembly OGDT01 (sample SAMEA2582164, study PRJEB24529) | metagenome | biome: Human gut stool | place: China | collected 2011 | reverse complement strand
TTTTTCAGCTTGCCGAACATATTCGTGTACCACTCGAACTGGCTACCGAACCGCTAATTCGTTGCCGAATCGATTACAATGCGGAGCAAATTCAATGCCGTTATCTTCCTTATCAACGCAAACATTATCGCACCTTTAAACCGGTTGTCTGCGACCACATTGACTACGGCTTAAAATACGCTGACCGCACTTTATTAAACGAATTACTCGCGCAAAAAGGCGATTGCGATGAAATCATGATCATCAAAAACGGATATGTTACCGATTGCACTATCGGCAACCTTATTTTTCGCCAAGGCACACAATGGTTCACCCCCGACACGCCACTCCTTGAAGGCACCCAACGGGCGACATTATTAGCCCAAGGTCGTATAAAAGTGCGGTCGATTTTAGCCACGGATTTGAGTTTGTTTGAAGAAATCAGGTTGATCAATGCGTTGAATGGATTGGAATAAAAAATCATCCTGCAATATTTAAGCAAGAAAAAAGCCTTTCCGTTTGGAAAGGCTTTTATGTTTAATCAAGCAAATTATTTTTTCTTCGCTTTTGGATTTGGTAAGTCGGTGACGGAACCTTCGAAGACTTCAGCCGCTAAACCGACAGATTCGTGTAAGGTTGGGTGCGCGTGGATGGTTAACGCAATGTCTTCCGCATCACAACCCATTTCGATCGCCAAACCGATTTCACCTAACAATTCACCTGCGTTGGTACCTACAATAGCACCACCTAATACGCGATGAGTGTCTTTATCGAAAATCAGTTTTGTCATACCGTCGGCACAGTCAGAAGCAATAGCACGACCGGAAGCAGCCCACGGGAAGTTTGCCACTTCATAGTTCAAGCCTTCCGCTTTACATTCTTTCTCAGTTTTACCAACCCATGCCACTTCAGGCTCGGTATAGGCAATAGAAGGAATCACTTTCGGATCGAAATAGTGTTTTTTACCTGCAATAACTTCAGCAGCCACGTGACCTTCGTGAACACCTTTGTGGGCTAACATTGGTTGACCAACGATATCACCGATTGCAAAGATGTGAGGTACATTGGTACGCATTTGTTTATCAACATGAATGAAACCACGCTCATCCACTTCAACGCCTGCTTTACCTGCATCGATCAATTTACCGTTTGGTGTACGACCGATTGCCACTAACACTGCATCATAACGTTTAGTATCGTTACATGCTTTGCCTTCCATTGAAACATAGATACCATCGTCTTTTGCTTCAACTGCTGTCACTTTAGTTTCAAGCATTAACTTGAATTTTTTCTCAACTTGTTTGGTGTAGATTGCAACAACATCTTTATCTGCTGCTGGAATCACTTGATCAAACATTTCAACCACTTCAACTTCAGAACCTAATGCATGATATACGGTACCCATCTCTAAACCGATGATACCACCGCCCATGATTAAAAGTTTTTTCGGTACTTCTTTTAATTTAAGTGCATCTGTTGAATCCCAAATACGTGGATCTTCATGTGGAATAAATGGTAATTGAATTGGACGAGAACCTGCTGCGATAATTGCATTATCAAATTTAATAGTGGTTGGTTTACCATCACGATCACGTGCTACTAATGTATGTGGATCAGTAAACGCCGCTAAACCTTCAACAACGGTTACTTTACGTTGTTTAGCCATGCCTGCAAGGCCGCCTGTTAATTTAGCCACAACCGCTTCTTTACCTGCGCGCACTTCATCTAAATCAATGCGAGGCTCAGCGAAATACACACCATTTTTGCTTGCGTGTTTCGCTTCTTCAATTACTTTCGCTACGTGAAGTAATGCTTTAGAAGGGATACAACCTACGTTTAAACATACCCCACCTAATGTTGAATAACGTTCAACAAGTACTGTTTCTAAACCTAAGTCCGCACAACGGAATGCCGCTGAATAACCTGCAGGACCAGCACCAAGTACCACAACTTGGGTTTTAATTTCTTTACTCATTTTTACCTCGTAAAAACGTTCAAATTTTTGACCGCACTTTGCGATCCTTTCTGTAAGATGTGAGCCTAATCACTCACATCTTACCGTGTTAATTACATCACTAAGCGACGTAAGTCAGCTAATACGCCATTGATATAGCTTAAGAAACGAGCACCATCAGCACCATCGATCACACGGTGGTCGAAAGATAATGATAATGGAAGCATTAAGCGTGGCTCAAATTCTTTACCATTCCAAACCGGTTGCATTTCTGATTTAGATACACCTAAGATTGCTACTTCTGGTGCATTTACGATTGGTGTAAAGTGAGTTGTACCAATACCGCCTAAGCTTGAAATGGTGAAACAACCACCCTGCATATCAGAACCTGAAAGTTTACCGTCACGTGCTTTTTTGGAGACTTCCATTAATTCACGAGAGAGTTCGATAATACCTTTTTTGTTCACGTTTTTAAATACAGGTACAACAAGACCGTTTGGTGTATCTACCGCTACGCCAATGTTGATGTATTTTTTAAGTGTTAATTTTTGACCGTCTTCAGAGATAGAGCTATTGAAACGTGGGAACGCTTCTAATGCTTTCGCTACCGCTTTCATAATGAACACAACTGGTGTAATTTTCACATCCAATTTTTGTTTTTCAACAATCTTGTTCTGTTCTTTACGGAATGCTTCTAAATCTGTGATATCTGTGCGATCGAAGTGAGTAACATGTGGAATCATTACCCAGTTACGATGTAAGTTTGCACCAGAGATTTTGTTGATACGGCTTAATTCAACTTCTTCTACTTCACCAAATTTGCTGAAGTCAACTTTCGGCCATGGTAATAAACCTAAGCCTGCGCCATTTGCCACACCATTACCCGCTGCTGCAGAAGATACAGTGCCTGTTTCAAACGCTTTAACAGCGGTTTTCACGTAAGCTTGGATATCTTCTTTCACAACACGACCTTTACGCCCCGTACCTTTTACGCGATCAAGGTTAATACCGTATTCACGCGCTAAACGACGAATCACTGGAGTTGCGTGTGCATAGCCAGCGCTTGCGACAACTTGTTCTTGGCTTAAACCAGATACATTACCTGATTGTGCTGCCGGCGCTGCTGCAGGTGCTGCTTGAGGGGCTGGAGCTGCCGCTCCGGGAGCTGCGGCACGCGCAGGTGCTGCACCTGCCACTTCAAATTTCATAATTAATGAACCAGTTGAAACTTTATCACCTGATTTCACTAAAATTTCTTTTACCACACCCGCAAACGGAGCTGGCACTTCCATTGAGGCTTTATCGCCTTCAACGGTGATTAAAGATTGCTCTTCAGAAACGCTGTCGCCAACTGCAACCATGATTTCAGTTACGTTAACTTCATCACCACCAATATCAGGTACGTTCACTTCTTTAATGGCTGAAGCTGTTGGTGCTGCTGCAGGTGCTGCAGCCTGTTGAACTGGCGCTGCGGCTGGTGCGGCACCTGCCACTTCAAATTTCATGATTAATTTGCCTGTAACAACTTTATCGCCCACGTTGATTAAAATTTCTTTAACTACGCCAGCAACTGGAGCAGGAACTGCCAGTGACGCTTTATCACCTTCAACATTGATGATTGATTGGTCTACTTCAACGGTATCGCCTACTTTCACCATAATATCAGTCACGTTTACTTCGTCTGAACCGATATCTGGTACATTGACTTCAACTACACTTGCAGCTGCTGGTGCGGCTGCCGGTGCAGGTGCTGCTGCAGCTGGAGCAGGCGCTGCCGCATCCGCTGACTCTAATACAAGCATTGGTGTGCCAGTTGTGACTTTATCACCCACTTTTACTAATACTTCTTTTACCACACCGGCTTCTGGTGCAGGGACTTCCATTGAAGCTTTATCACCTTCAACATTGATAATACTTTGATCAGCGGTAATGGTATCACCTACTTTCACCATCACTTCTGTTACGGTAACTTCATCACTACCGATATCAGGAATTTGAATTTGTTTTGACATGTTATCTTACCTTTAAAAAACGCAGTTAAAATCAACCGCACTTTATTTGTAGATGATCCTGTGCGTTATAGCGCACAGGATATTGTTTATTAAGCGTAAAGCGGATTTAAAATTTCAGTTTTTAAACCAAATTTCGCGATAGCATCATCCACCACTTTCGCATCAAATTTGCCTTGTTTTGCAAGCTCATGTAATGCAGCAACCACAACATAACGCGCATCCACTTCGAAGTGTTCACGTAAGTTTTCACGGCTGTCTGAACGACCGAAACCATCAGTACCTAATACGTGATAGCTTTGTGCAGGAATGAATGCACGAACTTGTTCTGCGAACAATTTCATGTAGTCAGTTGCCGCAACAGCCGGTGCATCATTCATGACTTGTGCAATGTAAGGTACGCGTGGTGTTTCTGTTGGGTGTAACATGTTCCAACGTACTGCATCCGCACCTTCACGAGCCACTTCAGTAAATGAAGGCACACTATATACATCGGAGCTTACGCCATATTCATTAGCAAGGATTTGTGCCGCTTCACGAACGTGACGGAAGATCGCACCAGAACCTAATAATTGAACATGACCTTTGTTGCCTTTCGCTTCAACGGTTTCAAATTTATAAAGACCTTTACGAATGCCTTCTTCAGCACCTTTTGGCATTGCTGGTTGTTCGTAAGTTTCGTTTAATGTGGTGATGTAGTAGAACACATCTTCTTGTTTTTCACCGTACATACGGTTGATACCGTCTTGTAGGATAACTGCCACTTCATAAACGTAAGCTGGGTCATAAGATACACAGTTAGGAATAACAAGAGATTGAATATGGCTGTGACCATCTTCGTGTTGTAAACCTTCACCGTTTAATGTTGTACGGCCTGACGTCCCCCCGATCATGAAACCGCGTGCCAATTGGTCACCTGCTGCCCACATCAAGTCACCCACACGTTGGAAACCGAACATGGAGTAGTAAATGAAGAATGGGATCATCGGCATATTACTCACAGAATAAGACGTTGCTGCCGCTAACCAAGAAGAGGTTGCACCTAATTCGTTGATACCTTCTTGTAATACTTGACCATCTTTTGCTTCACGGTAGTAAGCCACTAAATCACGGTCAGAAGGCACATAGTTTTGACCATGTGGGTTGTAAATACCGATTTGACGGAATAAACCTTCCATACCGAAAGTACGCGCTTCGTCTGCCACGATTGGCACAATGTGTTGACCCACATTTTTGTCTTTTAATAACGTATTCAAGAAACGAACGAATGCCATTGTGGTTGAAATCGGACGTGGTTGCGCTTCTAATAAGGCAGAGAATTCTGAAAGCTCAGGTACTTTGAAGTCCACGGTAAATTTCGGTTGACGTGCAGGCACATAACCTTGCAATGCTTTACGATGTTCATGCAAGTATTTGTACTCTTCGGAACCTTCTGGGAAGGTGACGTACGGCAAGCTTTCCAAATCTTCATCTTTCACTGGAATGTGGAAGTAGTCGCGGTAAGCTTTGATACTTTCAGCAGACATTTTTTTGGATTGGTGTGCGGTGTTTTTACTTTCTGCTTCAGCAATTTTATAGCCTTTCACAGATTGCACTAAGATAACAACCGGTTTACCGGCATTTTGTGCTTTCTTGAATGCAGCAAACACTTTAAGCGGATCATGACCGCCACGTTGTAACGCCCAAATTTCATCATCAGTCATATCAGCCACTAATGCAGCAGTTTCCGGGTAACGACCGAAGAAGTGTTCACGTACGTAAGCTCCGTCTTTAGATTTGAATGTTAAGTAGTCACCATCAACCACTTCCATCATTAATTGGGTGAGTTTACCTGTGGTGTCTTTGGCAAATAATTTATCCCAACGGCTACCCCACATGACTTTAATCACTTCCCAACCGGCGCCCACGAATAAACCTTCTAATTCTTGAACGATTTTACCATTACCGTTTACCGGACCGTCTAAGCGTTGTAAGTTACAGGAAATGACGAAAATTAAGTTATCTAAATGTTCGCGAGCAGCGAAAGTTAATGCACCTTTAGATTCAATTTCATCCATCTCGCCATCGCCTAAGAACGCATACACTTTTTGATCAGCAGTGTCTTTCAAACCACGATTATGTAAGTATTTTAAGAAACGGGCTTGATAAATGGCGTTCACCGGGCCTAAACCCATAGAAACGGTTGAGAATTGCCAGAAATCAGGCATTAATTTCGGGTGAGGGTAAGAAGATAAACCTTTGCCATGCACTTCTTGACGGAAGTTGTCTAATTGCTCTTCCGTTAAACGTCCTTCTAGGAAAGCACGAGCATACATCCCCGGCGCCGCGTGGCCTTGGAAGAAGACTAAGTCACCGCCGTTTTTCTCTGTTGCCGCTTTGAAGAAATGATTAAAACCGACTTCATACATGGTTGCCGCAGATTGGAAAGTGGATAAGTGGCCACCTAAATCAAGGTCTTTTTTCTGTCCGCGTAATACCATCATTACGGCATTCCAACGAACATAAGAACGAATGCGACGTTCAATCTCTAAATTGCCCGGATAAGCCGGTTGCTCGGAAAAAGGAATGGTATTCACATAATCGGTTGTGATCCCACTAGGTAAAGAAACGCCACCGGTGCGAGCTTGTTGCATAACTTGATCAATAATGAACTGAGCGCGCTCAATGCCTTCCTCACGAATTAACGAATCAATTGCTGCCAACCAATCGTTAGTTTCGATCGGATCTACGTCATTTTTTAACAATTCTGACATAGTTTTTTCCTTATTTTGTTAAGTTAGAAGTACGTTTAACGCTACTTTTGGTAGCAATTAAACAACGAATTGATAACTAAAAATGGTTTAAATTTGTCAAAACCACCATGTAAACTGTACAAAAACACATATTACAAATTTTTAACAAATAATGTAAATCTTATTAGATTTTTTGAAAGAATGATAGTGATTTTTATCTTTGTAGCGGAAAATATCTTATCGCCGAGCTCTTTTAAATAACCATTTATACATAAATTTACACAACAATCTGCCACACCAAAGAAAACACCTAAAAAAACGACCGCTCTTTCTAAAATAAGTGATCGTCATCACATATTAGCCATTGAAAAAAAGAATTAAATATTGCGTATTCCGCCTAATTAACCTACCATTAAACTCAACTATTTATATCGCATAAAAATTTGGAGATAAAAAATGCAAAACGAACTTATTTGTTACAAAAAAATGCCGATTTGGACCAAAGATAGCTTGCCAAAAATGTTTCAAGAAAAGCACAACACCAAAGTCGGTACTTGGGGAAAACTCACCGTCTTAAAGGGGAAGCTTAAATTTTATGTGTTAACGGAAAATGGCGATATTGTGAGCGAACACATTTTCACCCCACAAGATGAAACACCTTTCGTTGAACCTCAACTTTGGCATCGTGTCGAAGCCCTTTCCGATGATTTGGAATGTTTCCTTGAATTTTATTGCACCAAGGAAGACTACTTCAGCAAAAAATACAATATGACCGCTACTCACGGCGATGTGGTCAATGCGGCTAAAATTATCAAACCATGTAAGGTGTTAGATTTAGGTTGTGGACAAGGGCGTAACTCCCTCTATTTGAGTTTACTCGGCTATGATGTAACTTCTTGGGATCACAATGAAAACAGTCTCCAATTTTTAAACGAGACTAAAGAGAAAGAAAATCTGAAAATTCAGACCGCACTTTACAATATCAACGATGCAAACATTCAAGAAAACTATGATTTTATTTTGTCGACTGTGGTCTTTATGTTCCTCGATCGTACCCGCGTACCGGCAATTCTTGAAAACATGCAAAACCACACCAATCCGGGTGGTTACAATTTAATCGTGGCCGCCATGTCCACACCGGAAGTGCCTTGCCCGGTACCCTTCTCTTTCACCTTTGGTGAAAATGAATTGAAAGAATACTACAAAGATTGGGAATTCTTGGAATACAACGAAAACATGGGTGAACTGCACAAAACCGATGAAAACGGCAATCGCATTAAGTTAAAATTTGCGACAATGTTAGCAAGAAAAAAATAATTCGCTAATTTAGAAAAGAAAATGACCGCACTTTGTCACATAAAGTGCGGTCATTGTTTATAGTATTTTAATTACTCTTCAATAGAACGTAATAACTCATTGATACCCACTTTACCTAAAGTTTTTGCATCAACTTTTTTCACGATTACTGCACAATAAAGGCGGTATTTACCGCATTTTGACGGACGGCTCCCGGAAACAACGACAGATCCCGGCGGTACGCGACCATAATGAATTTCACCTGTTTCACGATCGTAAATTTTGGTAGATTGGCCAATAAATACGCCCATGGAGATCACACAACCATCTTCAACAATCACCCCTTCCACCACTTCAGAACGCGCGCCGATAAAGCAGTTATCGCCGATAATGGTTGGGTTGGCTTGTAATGGTTCTAACACGCCACCGATCCCTACGCCACCGGATAAGTGCACGTTTTTACCGATTTGTGCGCAAGAGCCGACTGTTGCCCAAGTATCCACCATCGTCCCTTCTCCCACATACGCACCAATATTCACATAAGATGGCATTAACACTGTGTTTTTAGCAATGTATGCTCCTTTACGCACAGTAGCAGAAGGCACTACACGGAAACCTTCTTGTTGGAAACGTTCTTCCGTGTAATCAGCAAATTTTAAAGCGACTTTGTCGTAGTATTTGGTTTCTGCACCATCAATGATTTGATTTTCATTGATGCGGAAAGAAAGTAATACCGCTTTCTTTAACCATTGGTGAGTCACCCATTCGCCATCAATTTTTTCTGCAACACGGTATTTACCGCAGTCTAAGCCTTCAATCACTTCTTCAATGGCTGCGCGGGTTTGCGCATCAACGGTTTTCGGTGTGATTTCCGCACGTTTTTCAAAGGCGTTTTCAATAATTTGTTGTAAATTGGACATTTTGCTTCCTATATCAGGGTTAATAAAAATAAATGAGTTCAGATTACAATACTTCTAACTCGACGTTATTAAATAACTTTTTCACATCGCTATTATCATTCAATCTTTCGGCTTTTTCGACATTAGTACGAGTCAAGTGCGGTGAAAAATAATTAATAAAGTCATACATATAATTTCGTAAGAATGCACCATTCTTAAATGCAATTTGTGTCATGCTTGGACGGAATAAATGATCTGCTTTGATAGCCACTAAATCCTTATCTGCCGATGTATGTGCCATAGAAGCCATAATTCCTACGCCCAACCCCATGCGTACATAGGTTTTGATAATATCCGCATCCGTTGCAGTAAACACAATGTTTGGCAAAATACCCGCACTATTAAAAGCATAATCCAAATCAGACGCGCCGGTAAAACCGAAGGTATAGGTAATTAAAGGATATTTCCCCAACTCTTCAATTGTAAGATGTTCGCATTGAGCTAAAGGATGATCGGGCTTCACAATCACCGAGCGATTCCAGAAATAACACGGCAATAAGACCACATCATCAAAGAGATATTGCGCTTCAGTGGTAATGGCTAAATCCACTTCATCAGAGACCAACGCATCATAAATTTTTGTAGGCGAACCTTGAAGAATATGCAAACTTACGTTGGGATAACGCTGAGAGAATTTTTCTACTACTGCCGGTAAGATATAACGTGCTTGTGTGTTTGTCGTTGCAATACGCAATACTCCCTGTTCAGGCTTGGTATATTCATCGGCAACGGAACGAATGCCTTGCATTTTCAACATAATCTCACGGGAAATCGCCACAATTTTTTTCCCGGGCGGCGTTAATCCTTTAATGTGTTTACCATTACGCTCAAAGATTTCCACACCAAGCTCATTTTCCAACAAGCGCACCTGTTTACTGATGCCGGGTTGTGATGTGAATAGCACATGCGCCGCTTCCGTAATATTCATATTTTGATTAGCGACTTCAACAATATAGCGAAGCTGTTGAAATTTCATAAATTCTCCTTTTAATGACAACCGTAAAGTGCGGTTATTTTTTATAACGTTTACTTAATTCTGAATAACGTTTAACTGCCTTACGGATTTTCCCTGTCTTTGGCTTACGTCGTTGCTTATTCATGTCTAATTTGGTTTCGGTTTCCGGTGGTAAACCGACCAATTCACGTAAATAATTCACGTCTGCCAGTTCCATCTCCTGCCAGCCACCACGTGGTAAATTCTTCATCAATTTAATGTTGCCATAACGAATACGAATCAAGCGACTCACTTGAATGCCTTGCGATTCCCATAAACGACGCACTTCACGATTACGTCCTTCCATTAAGGTCACATCAAACCATTGATTCATCCCCACCCCACCAACAAATTTAATCTCTTTAAAATTTGCCGGGCCGTCTTCCAATTGAACGCCTTTCTTTAAGCGATTCAACATAGCGTCATCTACTGCACCAAACACGCGAACAGAATACTCTCGCTCGACTTCGCGGCTTGGGTGCATTAAACGATTCGCCAATTCACCGTCTGTTGTGAATAACAATAAACCCGATGTATTAATATCTAAACGTCCAACCGCAATCCAACGAGCACCGGTTAAACGCGGCAAACGATCGAATACAGTAGCGCGCCCTTCCGGATCATGGCGGGTGCAAAGCTCACCTTCCGGTTTGTAATACATCAATACACGACACACTTCTTTCTGCGCCTGTGTCAGATTAATCAAATTACCATCAATACGCACTTTCACACCGGAATTCACGTTAATTCGATCACCTAGCGTTGCGATTTTGCCGTCCACACTGACTCGATTTTCCGCAATAATGCTTTCGATTTCACGACGGGATCCTTGTCCGGCTCGTGCCAATACTTTTTGTAACTTCTCGCCTTCGACTGAAGTCGTTTTCATCTCATTTTTTCCATTTGGCTTTACTGAAGTTGGACGATTTTTCGCTACGACAGGTTGGTTTTTCTGTGTAAAGTGCGGTCGATTTTGAACGCGTTTTTGTGTTGTGGGTTTCATAAATCCTCGTTGTCGCTTTCCCAAGCGTCTTTTTCAAAAATAGGTTTAAATAAACGGAGCAACCGAACCACTGCCTTCACGCAAAATTACCGGCGTCTCTGTCGTTAAATCAACCACAGTGGTTGGCTCTTGTCCTAAGTAACCGCCATGAATAATTAAATCCACTTGATGCTCTAGGCGGTCTCGAATTTCTTCCGGATCCGATTGAGTAATATGTTCTTCGTTTGGCAACATTAAAGAACAAGATAAAATCGGCTCACCCAATGCCTTCAATAAATCCAAGGCAATTTGATTATCCGGCACACGAATCCCGATGGTTTTTCGTTTGGACGTCAGTAAACGGCGCGGCAATTCTTTGGTTGCCGTTAAAATAAAAGTGTAACGTCCCGGCGTGTTATTTTTAATCAAGCGATAAGCAGAATTCGTCACTAAAGAATAATTGGATAACTCCGATAAATCACTGCATACCAAAGTAAAATTATGCCCTTCCGGTAATTGGCGAATTTGCACGATACGATCCATCGCATGCTTATCCCCAATCATGCAACCCAATGCATAGCCGGAATCGGTAGGATACACGATCACGCCGCCATTACGTAAAATTTCAACCGCTTGATTGATTAAACGCACCTGCGGATTTTCCGAATGGATATAAAAAAATTGACTCATATGTTTTCACTCTCCGAGTAAAATTGCGGCGTATTATAGCAGTTTAAGCGCCTGCAGGATAACGCTTTGTGCCGTGCCATTAAACATTCCTTGCGTCACTGGCTTGCTGCAATAATTGACGGCTTTCCTGTAAAAATTGTTCTGAATAATCACCGAACCAGTCGCGAATTTGATTGAATTGATCAATAAAACCTTGACGATCATGGTGTTTGAAAAAATCAAAGCCGACTTCATAACTGTTTTTCAGGTGTTCAATCACCGCTAAGTTTTCCGGTTTATCCGCAATAATATCGGCATATAATGCCGCATCCTGTGCAAATAGACGTCCGACCATTGCCAATTCCAAACGATAAATCGGCGAAGATAATGCTAATAATTTTTCCAATTCCACCGGCTGTTGGGACAAATACAAGCCATACACAAACGTGG
>OGDT01000429.1_pt1 | contig 12210 bp, 10 predicted proteins | sample 1570521 | NCBI WGS metagenome assembly OGDT01 (sample SAMEA2582164, study PRJEB24529) | metagenome | biome: Human gut stool | place: China | collected 2011 | reverse complement strand
AAATCGAAATTTCACTTTACCCAAGTTCTCAATTAGGTGACGACCGCGCCATGTTAAAACAATTAAAAGACGGTGCGTTAGACTTCACTTTTGCTGAATCTGCACGTTTCCAATTGTTCTATCCTGAAGCGGCGGTGTTTGCTTTGCCTTATGTCATCAGTGACTACAGCGTGGCACAAAAAGCTTTATTTGACACTGCATTCGGTAAAGACTTAATCCAAAAAATGAACAAAGATTTAGGCTTAACATTATTATCCCAAGCCTATAACGGTACTCGTCAAACCACCTCTAACCGTGCAATCAACAGCATTGCCGACATGAAAGGCTTAAAATTACGCGTACCAAACGCGGCAACTAACTTGGCGTACGCAAAATATGTGGGTGCATCCCCAACACCAATGGCATTCTCCGAAGTGTATTTAGCATTACAAACGAACTCCGTTGACGGTCAAGAAAACCCATTGGCAACGGTTCAAGCACAAAAATTCTATGAAGTGCAAAAATACTTGGCAATGACCAACCACATTTTGAACGACCAACTTTATCTTGTAAGTAACGAAACCTTTGCTGACTTACCGGCTGATTTACAAAAAGTTGTGAGAGATGCAGCACAAAAAGCCGCAGAATACCACACCAAATTATTCGTTGACGGTGAAAAAGAATTAGTGACTTTCTTTGAAAAACAAGGTGTAACCGTAACACGTCCGGATCTCACTCCATTCAAAGAAGCAATGAAACCTTTCTATGCTGACTTTGTAAAACAAACCGGTGCGAAAGGCGAAGAAGCACTTAAACAAATTCAAGCTGTAAGCAAATAATTCTCTTATTCGTGTGCCTGTTTCGGCAGGCACGCTTTTTCTCTCCTTTATTATTCAACGGAGTTGAATATGAAAATCTTTAATAAACTCGAAGAATGGATCGGTGGGGCATTATTCCTCGTGATATTCTGCATTCTTGTTTTGCAAATTCTATTCAGACAAGCTTTCCACTCCCCATTAATTTGGAGTGAAGAACTTGCCAAATTGCTGTTCGTTTATGTCGGTATGCTCGGCATTAGCGTTGCCGTCAGAAAACAAGAGCACGTTTATATCGACTTCTTGACTAACTTAATGCCACCGGCAGTCAAAAAAATCACCAATACATTCGTACAAATCGTAATTTTCCTTGGTGTGATTTTCTTTATCCACTTTGGTATCAAAACCTATTTAGGTGCCAGTTTTCCGATTGATGCGTTAGGCGGTATTTCTGAAAAATGGATCTATGCCTCCTTACCAATCATTGCCGTATTAATGCTCGTTCGCTTCTTCCAAGCGCAAGCAGACAACTTCAAACAAAACAAAAGTTATTTACCGGCAACCTTCTTTATCGTAAGTGCGGTCGTTTTATTGGGTATTTTATTCCTGGCCCCTGACTGGTACAAAGTCCTACGCGTAACCGAATATGTCAAATTTGGTTCCAATGCAGTCTATGTGGCATTGCTCTTCTGGTTAGTCATCATGTTCTTGGGCGTACCGGTGGGTTGGTCATTATTTATCACAACCCTACTTTACTTCTCCATGACCCGTTGGAACGTGGTAAATGCGGCTTCTGAAAAACTCACCATGAGTTTGAATAGCTTCCCACTCCTTGCTGTGCCATTCTATATTCTTACCGGGATTTTAATGAATACCGGCGGTATCACCGAACGTATCTTTAACTTCGCCAAAGCCTTGCTTGGCCACTACACCGGCGGTATGGGACACGTTAATATCGGTGCAAGCTTGCTATTCTCCGGTATGTCCGGTTCTGCACTTGCCGATGCAGGTGGTTTAGGTCAATTGGAAATCAAAGCGATGCGTGATGCAGGCTATGACGATGACATCTGCGGCGGTATTACTGCAGCATCTTGTATCATCGGTCCATTGGTTCCACCAAGTATTGCCATGATCATTTACGGTGTTATCGCTAACGAATCCATTGCAAAATTGTTTATCGCCGGTTTCGTACCGGGTGTATTAGTCACCATCGCCCTCATGGCAATGAACTACTACATCTCCAAAAAACGTGGCTATCCAAGAACACCAAAAGCGACCCGTGAAGAACTTTGCACGTCATTCAAAAGAGCATTCTGGGCAATTTTAACCCCATTATTGATTATCGGCGGGATCTTCTCCGGCTTATTCAGCCCGACAGAATCTGCGGTGGTTGCAGCAACCTATTCTGTGATTATCGGTAAATTCGTCTATAAAGAATTAACCTTGAAAATGCTCTTCAACAGCTGCGTGGAAGCGATGTCCATTACCGGTGTTGTTGCATTAATGATTATGACCGTAACTTTCTTCGGCGACATGATCGCCCGTGAACAAGTAGCGATGCGCATTGCAGACGTGTTTGTTGCTGTGGCGGATTCCCCATTAATGGTATTAGTCATGATCAATGCCTTGTTATTGTTCCTCGGTATGTTCATTGACGCCTTAGCATTACAATTCCTTGTATTGCCAATGTTAATTCCAATCGCCATGCAATTTGGTATCGACCTTGTGTTCTTCGGTGTTATGACAACCTTGAACATGATGATTGGTATCTTAACGCCACCGATGGGTATGGCATTGTTCGTGGTCGCACGTGTGGGTAACATGTCCGTGTCCACAGTAACGAAAGGTGTATTGCCATTCTTAATCCCGATTTTCGTTACTTTAGTATTAATTACCATTTTCCCAAGTATCATCACATTCATTCCGAATTTGTTAATACCTTAGGAACCTAAAAGTGCGGTTGCAGAACGTAGTAAATTTCAACCGCACTTTGCTTAACCAAAGAGATTACGGTTGCGAACCTGTCTAAGCATCCGTAATTTCAAAACATAAAAACCTATTCAAGCCGTTTACGAATAGCAAACAATAACTCAAAAACGAGGTTTATTATGAAATTTCAAAAAACAACATTAGCTGCACTCTTCTTTGCTGCAACCACTTTTGCTGCGACAGCACAAGCAGCCGCTTATCCTGACTTACCGGTCGGTATTAAAAGCGGTGCCGGTGCGTTAATTGGCGACACTGTTTATGTGGGCTTAGGTACAGGCGGTGACAAATTCTATGCATTAGACTTAAAAACGCCGAACGCGCAATGGAAAGAAATCGCCGTATTCCCGGGCGGTGACCGTAACCAACCGGTGGCTGCGGCTGTTGACGGCAAATTATATGTATTCGGCGGATTACAAAAAAATGAAAAAGGCGAATTACAATTAGTCAACGATGCTTACAGCTATAACCCGGCTGACAACACTTGGAGCAAATTACCAACCCGCTCACCACGCGGTTTAGTAGGCTCTACCGGCGCATCACACGGTGATAAAGTGTATATCGTGGGTGGTTCTAACTTGTCTATTTTCAACGGTTTCTTCCAAGACACTGTTGCTGCAGGTGAAGACAAAGCGAAAAAAGACGAAATCACCAAAGCGTATTTCGAACAACGCCCTGAAGATTATTTCTTCACAACTGAATTATTAAGCTATGAGCCATCCACTAACAAATGGCGCAACGAAGGTCGTGTACCATTCTCTGGTCGCGCAGGTGCTGCATTTACTATTCAAGGCAATGACTTGGTTGTTGTAAACGGTGAAATCAAACCGGGCTTGCGTACTGCAGAAACCCATTCCGCTAAATTCACGCCGAAAGGCGTTCAATGGAAAAACTTACCTGATTTACCTGCACCAAAAGGTCAAAGCCAAGATGGTTTAGCCGGTGCGATGGCAGGTTACAGCCACGGTCATTACTTAGTCACCGGTGGTGCAAACTTCCCAGGTTCAGTGAAACAATTCAAAGAAGGTATGCTCCACGCTCACAAAGGCTTGAGCAAAGCGTGGCATAAAGACATTTACACACTTAACAACGGTAAATGGAAAATTGTCGGCGAATTACCTGCAGGTATCGGTTACGGTGTTGCCGTATCTTATGACAACAAAGTGTTGCTCATCGGCGGTGAAACAGAAGGCGGCAAAGCGTTAACATCTGTTCAAACCATGAGCTATGACGGCAAACAATTAAAAGTAGAATAATCTTCTTTTAGTATCAATTTAACGGATTAAGTACGCTTGATCCGTTATTTTATTTTTAACCTGCTTAGCACAACGCCAACAGAGCTGTAATAACTTCACAAATACACGCCTTTTCATTTGAAAAAAGAAATCTGATTGCGCTATGCTACGCAGGCCTAAAAAATTATTTTATGGAATCAATAAATTAAAGGAGTTCTTATGAGTATTCTCAGTTATGCCCAAAAAATCGGGCAAGCCTTAATGGTACCGGTTGCCGTATTACCGGCAGCTGCTGTACTAATGGGTATTGGTTATTGGCTAGACCCGGACGGTTGGGGGGCAAATAGTCAGCTTGCCGCCTTGCTCATCAAATCCGGTGCTGCCATCATCGACAACATGGGCTTATTATTTGCCGTGGCTGTTGCTTTCGGTTTATCCAAAGACAAACACGGTTCAGCCGCTCTTTCCGGTTTAGTAGGTTACTATGTGGTGACCACTCTACTCGCACCAGGTGGCGTGGCACAATTACAACATCTTGATCCAACTCAAGTGCCAGCAGCTTTCGGTAAAATCAATAACCAATTTATCGGGATCTTAATCGGTGTGCTTTCTGCTGAACTTTACAACCGTTTCTATCAAGTAGAGTTGCCGAAAGCATTGTCCTTCTTCAGCGGAAAACGTTTAGTGCCGATTGTGGTCTCTTTCGCCATGATTGCGCTTTCTTTCATTCTGCTTTATGTATGGCCTTATATCTTCAACGCATTAGTTTCTTTCGGTGAATCCATCAAAGATTTAGGTGCTGTGGGTGCGGGTATTTACGGTTTCTTCAACCGTCTATTAATTCCTGTTGGCTTACACCACGCGTTAAACTCTGTATTCTGGTTTGACGTAGCAGGCATTAACGACATTCCTAACTTCTTAGGTGGTGCAAAATCCATCGCTGAAGGCACTGCTACGGTAGGTGTCACCGGTATGTACCAAGCAGGTTTCTTCCCTGTCATGATGTTCGGTTTACCGGGTGCGGCATTAGCAATTTACCAATGTGCAAAACCAAGCCAAAAAGTGAAAGTGGCGTCTATCATGTTAGCGGGTGCATTTGCCTCCTTCTTCACCGGTATCACCGAACCGCTTGAATTCTCCTTCATGTTCGTGGCACCGATTCTTTATGTGTTACACGCATTATTAACCGGTATTTCCGTGTTTATCGCAGCGAGCATGCACTGGATTGCGGGCTTCGGCTTCAGCGCAGGTTTAGTGGATATGGTGTTATCTTCACGCAACCCATTAGCCGTTGACTGGTACATGTTATTGGTACAAGGCTTAGTCTTCTTCACCATTTACTACGTTGTTTTCCGCTTTGCTATCCAAGCCTTCAACTTAAAAACTATCGGTCGTACCGAAGAAGCTGAAGAGCCAAAAGAAGAACAAAGTGAACACAATCATTCTCGTGAAGAAAGAGCGGTTAAATTTATCGACGCTTTAGGCGGTGCCGATAACCTAAAAACCGTTGACGCTTGTATCACTCGCTTACGTTTAACCTTAGCGGATCGTAGCAAAATTGACGAAGCACAACTTAAATCCCTCGGATCCAAAGGCAACGTCAAACTTGGTAACGACGGGTTACAAGTTATCCTTGGTCCTGAAGCAGAATTCGTTGCTGAGGCAATTAAAGGACAATTGAAGTAATTTCAAATACCACAAAAATCCATAAACAAAAAAAGCCACTTTGAATTCAAAGTGGCTTTTTTATATGTTTCAATTAATCATCAACGAAAATGTTTATTCTCTTCCGTTTCCGGCTCTAAATCGAGTTTTTCCATCAATAAACGGTCGCCGTCTTCTTCCGGGTTACCCGTCACAAGCAGTTTGTCGCCGTAGAAAATGGAGTTAGCTCCCGCCATGAAACACATTGCTTGCATTTCTTCGCTCATGCCTTGGCGGCCGGCGGATAAGCGAACGTAACTGTTTGGCATGGTAATGCGTGCTACGGCAATGGTGCGCACAAATTCTGTCCAATCTAGTTCTTCTGCGTCAGCAAGCGGCGTACCTTCAATTTTCACTAATTGATTGATTGGCACGGATTCCGGTTGCGGATCCAAATTCGCGAGGCTGGCAATAAGTCCTGCACGTTCTTTGCGGGTTTCGTTCATGCCCACAATCCCACCACAGCAGACTTTCAAGCCAGCTTTACGCACTTTGCCTAAGGTACTGATACGGTCGTCAAAACGGCGCGTGCCAATCACTTCGCTGTAATGTTCCGGTGCGGTGTCTAGGTTGTGGTTGTAGTAATCCAAGCCCGCGTCTTTTAATTCTTCCGCCATGCCATCTTGCAATAAGCCAAAAGTACCGCACGTTTCCATACCAAGCGCTTTTACCGCCTTGATGATTTCTGTCACTTTGGCGATGTCTTTCGGTTTCGGCCCACGCCATGCGGCGCCCATGCAGAAACGCCCTGCGCCACGCGCTTTGGCAATTTTAGCTTTCGCAACGATGTCTTCCACGTTTAATAATTCTTGATTCTGTACGCCCGTTTGATAACGCGCTGATTGCGGACAATACCCACAATCCTCCGGGCAACCGCCGGTTTTAATCGACATTAAGGTAGAAAGCTGAATCGCGCGTGGATTGAAATTTTTGCGATGGATTTGTGCCGCGCGATAAACCAAATCTAAAAAGGGCGTTTCAAATAGGGCTTCTACTTTGCACACCGACCAATATTCTGCGGTTGGGTGCGGTGTGATGGAGTAAATTTGTAAGGTACTAGTTGACATAGGTCTCCTTAAGTAAAACAAAGTAAATAAAAAGTGCGGTGCATTTTAAGCGCATTTTTCTTGCTGGCTTATCCGACCATTTTCAATACGAAGCATACGATCTACTTTGCCCGTCAGTTCTGATGGTTGGTGCGTTACAAGCAACAACGTCAGCTTTTTACTGTGGCAAAGTTCATCAATCAAATTGAGCATGTCCAGTCTCAATTCAGGATCGAGCGCAGAAAATTGCTCGTACAACAAAATCGGTTTATCGCGCAATAAACAACGCGCCAATGCGACCCGTTGTTTTTGCCCGCCCGACAAACTGTTTGGCAGGCGGGATAAAAAGGATGTTAATCCTACCGTATCAGCAACCCGTTCGATCTGATCTTGCTCAAGTGCGGTCAATTTTAAGCTTGTTTTTAAGCCCAATGCCAAATTTTGTTGCACGGTTAAATGCGGAAATAAATTGTTCTCTTGAAACAACATGGACACAGGCCGCTCATACGGCGCGCTACACGTATGGTTTTCACCGTTTAACCAAATATTGCCTTGTGTCGGCAACACGAAACCGGCAATTAAATTTAACAACGTACTTTTACCCGCACCACTTGGCCCAACAATGGCAATACGCTCCCCTGCCGCCACCTGTAAATCAAATGTCATCGGCAGTGCATCATCAGCTAAAAATACGTTATCTAAGCGAATCATGTTGTTCCTTTCGATTTTCAATTAAGGCGAAAATAGCGCCGCATAATAACAGCAAAATACCGGAAGTGACAGCGGCCTCTTGGTGACGATAACTGCCTAATTGTTGATATAACAAATGGGGCAATGAGGTAAATTCTTGGTTGCCGAACAACGCAATCGCCGTGAAATCCCCTAAGGAAAGGGCAAATGCCAAGGCAAGCGCATAGTTTATCGGTGTACGAAGTTCATGCCATTCAATTAGACGAAAACGTTGCCAACCAACAATGCCAAGGGAATTACACAAGCGTTCGTAATACAACATATTATTGTTGAACGGATCGGTCAAAATACGCAGAACAAAAGGCATGGCACTCAAGGCGTTACAGACAACGACAATGGCAAATAAATGGGCATTGGTAAAATCCACGTCACGCAACAATAAAAATAACCCCATCGCCAATACCAAAATGGGAATCGCCAAAATCACCATGCCGGCATTGAGAATAAATTGCGCTGTTTTTACATAATACAGCCATTGCAAACGACGTGATAATAACAACAATGCCACCGCCATGAGCAACGCCAGCAAAGCGGACGCAGGCGCAATGGTTAAAGAGTAGGTTAAGGCTTTCCACAGTTGCGGATTGTGCCACGCAGCTAGCCATTTTCCGGATGTCAGTGCGCTAAACAAAATATTTAACAACGGCAATAACATAAAACACACAAAAACGCCGAGTAAAAAAACATGGAAAATTTTGACCGCACTTTTCGATGGACTCAGCCAACGATACGGGCTGCTTAACGTGGTTTGTGAGGCTGTGTTGAACAGACTGCTAAACGTAAATAGCAACAAACAAAACACAAACTGCAATAAGGCAAACACCGCTGCTTTCGGTAAATCAAATTCAAATAAAATCGCCTGATAAATTGCCGTTTCTAATGTGGTGTATTGCGGCCCGCCCCCAAGAGTGAGCACCACCGTAAAACTGGTAAAACAGAGCATGAAAATCAAGCTGAAAGTCGGCAACATCTGCCGACGCACTGCATACCATTCCACCAATCGCACAAAACGCCAGCCACGAATATTCAGTTGTGCCGCCAGCTGATGCTGTTCATAAGGAATGCTTTCCAAACTTTGTAAAAACAGTTTGGTTGCCAGCGGAATGTTAAAGAAAAGATGCGCAATTAAAATCCCCGACAAGCCGTAAATGCTGCCCGTCCAAGTGCGGTCAAAAAAATGCAAGATTTGTGTAATCCAACCGGAGGCGCCATAAATGCCAATTAAGCCGAAAATCGCCACCAACACCGGCAACACAAAAGTCAGCGACATGATTTTCAGCAAAAAGGCTTTGCCGACAAATTCCACTTAATAAAAAGCACGAGCTAACAACACGCCGAAGAACAGGGATAACAACGCAGAAAGTAACGCTTGCCCGAAGCTAAACGCAATAACGTGATGCAAATAGCGATCGGCAAAGAACTGTTGCCACTGAAATTCAGTGCCCTGCGCCAACACGGCACGCATGGCAAAGCCATAAAGCAACGAAATCAGCAAAATAACGCTAACTCCGCCCACATAATGACGCGGGCGGAATTGCGGGCTAGAAAAAAATAAGCGGGTAAACAATGAACGAGACAACCAAAACATCGTTCAAATTATTTAGTTAATGTGGTTTGCCATTGATGAATCCAACTCCGCAACATTTCCGGGCTAACATTAGATGTATTCAAGAAAGACTGCTTCAACACATTTTCTTTTAGGGCATCAAAGTGCGGTTCAACCGGCGCTTGGATCACGGGGAACATCACGTTTGCCGTGACAATCTGTTTTTGCGCTTCCGGTGTTACCAAAAAATCCATGAAGTGATCAGCACATTGATTTTTATGTTCTGCGATTCGCGCCGCCAATTCCACTTGCATCACATTGCCTTCAGCAAACGTGGTTGCCGCATAATTCTCTTTATTTTCAAATAATTGGTGATATAACGGCGAAGTGGTGTAACTTAATACGACATCCGCCTCCCCTTTCAGAAATGCGCCGTAAGTGTCAGACCAGCCCTTGCCCACGGTCACCGTGTGTTTGGCAAGTTGTTGCCAGGCTTGCGCCACTTGGTCTGCTGAATAAACCGTATTCATCCACACTAATAAACCACGTCCCACGCTACTGGTGCGCGGATCTTGATAGATCACTCGTAAATCTTCCCGCTCTACCAATTCTTTCAGGCTTTTCGGTGGATTTTTCACTTTATTTTTGTCATAGACAAAGGCGTAAGTGCCGAAATCGTAAGGCAAGAACGTGTTATCCGTCCATTGGTTTGGTAAAGAAAGTTTGCTTAAATCCACGTTATTCGCATCAAATAAATGACTTTTTTTTGCTTCATCCAACACAAAATTATCTAAGCCCAACACGATATCCGCTTTGGTTTTATGGCCTTCTAAACGCACACGATTAAACAACGTACCACCGCTTTCAAACGGGACATAATTCACTTTGCAAAACGGAAATTGCTGTTCAAATGCTTGCTTCACTTTCGGACCAGCGCCCCAATCAGAGGTAAAAGAATCGTAAGTATAAATATTCACGGTTTCTTCATGATGATTCGCCAATGCTGTGCCGGTGCATAAAGAAAGTGCGGTCAAAATTAACGTTGTTTTTTTCATGTGTCTGTTCCTCAGTATGAATTATGCTTTGTCTTGATAAGCCCAATGATTAGTCGGTCCATGTCCATGACCGATATTTAACGGATGGCTGATTGCTGCCGTAATGTAATCTTTTGCTGTTTTAATCGCCTGTTCCACGGAAGCGCCTTTGGCGAGTTCTGCCGTCATACAGGCGGAGAACGTACAACCCGTGCCATGCGTTTGCGCTGTCGCATAACGTGGGCTTTCTAAAGTAAATTGCGCGTTAGGGGTAAACACCCAATCGCGACACACCGCACTTTGCGAATGCGCGCTATGCCCGCCTTTAATCACTACGGTTTTCACACCACGCGCCTGCAAAATTTGCGCCGCGTGTTGCGCTGTTTGATCGTCAATGACCTCCACGCCTGTCAGCGCCTTGGCTTCCGGCAAGTTCGGCGTAATCACATCTGCTAACGGCAATAAAAATGTATTCAAAGAATCGACCGCACTTTGTTGCAACAACGGCGCACCGCCTTTGGCGATCATGACAGGATCTAACACCAACGTACCGAAGTGATACTGATTTAATGCCTCAGCGACACATTCGATAATCTCTGCTGTGCCTAACATACCGATTTTAAAGGCGCTAATCGTGAAATCATCAGCAATCGCTTTCAGCTGGCTTTGAATGGTTTGAAGGGGGATGGCGTGAATATCAAAGACACCCAAGGTGTTTTGCGCCGTGACGGCCGTAATCACCGAGGTGCCAAACACACCACGCATTTGAAATGTTTTTAAATCTGCCTGAATTCCGGCGCCACCACCGCTATCCGAGCCGGCGATGGTCAACGCTTGCGCGACTTTACTCATAACGTCCTCCGCCATTTAGCGGCACAGAACGACAAAAACCATATTGCATCATTGTTCCTTTTTTAATGAAAAAAGATAATCAGCAATAATGACGAATGAAGAAGATGTGGAGAAAAAGAAAGGAAGTATGATTTTCTCGTTAGTTTCCTACGTCAGTATTAACTGTATCAGGTTCACGGGTATGATCTCAGCACAAAGCACCCCGACTAATAACGAGGTTCAGTCTATCTATTTTGCTGAGGAAGGGCAAGGGGATTGTGGGATGGGGATAGAAGCACCTTGGGGAAGGTGCTTTAAATGTACAAAAAGCTAAGAAGATTTCACTCTAAAAGGATTCGTTGAACTCATCACCATATTCCCTTTTTCATCATTGAGCAGCTTTCTGAAATGATCCTTATATTTCTCAGAACCCGGGGAAAGATATATTTTATGAATTGCCTTTTTCACCTCCGGCTCGTATTCAACATACATTTGTCCCTGTTCCGGATTCATTTGAATTTTATTGTCACAAATATTAGCAATGTAAATAATGCGACATTCCTGTTCTTCTTTAAAAGCCGAATGTTTCACTAAATATCTTAATGGCAAAAGAATTTTCTCTAAAATTTCACGGGTTTTCTCATCTGAAGATAATGTTGAAATTTCTTCTTTTATCTCCGTAAGTTTCGCCTTAACATTTTTCTCAATTTGTTCTATTTGTTTTTTATATTTTTTCCAGCGGGTAGAAGGTTTTGACTTTTCATCTTCTCTATAAAATGTCAATTCCTCTCTTTGAGCAAGTTGTAAATAAAAAGGTTTATTATCTGAATAAGACTCTAAATAAATGCAACGGTAAAGGGGAAGTGTAGAAACCAATAGCGGGTTAGACTTATTACTCTCTTCCTGCTTTCCATCAATTTTTTTATTATCAAGAAATGCTTCGTCTTTAAAAGACACATTTTGATGACTCAACGTATTGAAACACCAAACTAATCCCTGAAGCCTCTTGTCCCTTTTCTTTCCCATACAATCTAAATTGATTAAGGCTGTCGTGGTTAAATGTAAAACAACTAATAAATGTGATTAAATTATCTTCAGTCTTTTTACCATAGTTTAAGAAATCCTTTAAAATAGTGCCCTCCGTAGGATCATTTACCCCTTTAATCGTACTCAATCTAAATTTAGATGAACTTTTTTCCTCAGTAGGATTTAATAAAGAAAAGCCAATTAATGGTCGAGTATAATGTGCTATATTTTTCTCAAAATCCTCACTCTCCAAATTTT
>OGDT01000420.1_pt1 | contig 12383 bp, 10 predicted proteins | sample 1570521 | NCBI WGS metagenome assembly OGDT01 (sample SAMEA2582164, study PRJEB24529) | metagenome | biome: Human gut stool | place: China | collected 2011 | reverse complement strand
TAAAAATTATTATTGTTAAAATTATTGTTATTATAGTATTATATTTTATTTTTATCATTCTTTCTCTCCTATTTTTAAAAAAGCTTCCTATAATTTTAGGAAGCTTCCTTTATAATTAAGATTTCAAGTGGATATAACTAGTACCAAATTTATTTTTATAAATGAACCATTCTTCATTATGAGCCAAAATCTCCTCTACATCATCCAAAAATCTTCCGTTTCTATTAATAATTTTTCTTTTTTCTTTATCGCTAACAACTATAAAATCTTTATTTAGCTCATAATAACTATCATACCTATCTTCAAAAAATAATTTTTTTCCTAAAAAATTTATTATAAAAGCATTATTTTCTTCACCTAATTCAGCTATAAAAAAATATTTTTTTATTGGAATAATATAATTATAAATATTTTGAACTACTTCTTTCCCTTGTTGGTTTAAAAGTCCATATTTTCCATCTTTCTTTGTTATAATAGTTCCTATATTATTTTGCTCTAATTCTTCATATATATTTTTTGTTAATTCATTTCCATTTTTATCCATTAATCCAAATTTTGAATCTCTACTATAGAAAAGAGTTTCTCCATTATATAATCCTGCCCAAGATATATTTAATTTTCTTTTTGGCGCATTAGGAGAATAAAAATAAAAATTATTTCCTTCTTTTATAATCGAATTAGGAGATAGATAGATTAAATTTTCATATTCTAAGTCTATTATTTTTTTATTTTCACCATTAATAACTCCTACTTTGTTATTTTTCCCTACTACCATCTCTCCATTTTTATCTATATTTCCAATATCATATTCAAAAGAAACCACTGTTTTACCTTTTAAATCTAGATATCCAATTTTATTATTTATATCTTTTACTAAAAAATATTTATCACCTTTTAATATAGATTTATATTCAACTGGAATAATTATATTTAATCTATTATCAAAAACCCCATAATTTTTATTTGACTTTATTATTATAAAATCCCCAACTATAATAACTCTATCTAAATTTTCTATTTTTTGGATATCTCCTAAAGTATTTATTAACAGATTACCCTCTTGAAATAAAATGTTATTATCACTAAATACATTTATAATTTTTCTATTTTTTAAATTTAGATCAACTTCTCTATATTTCATGTTTTTTAAATTATAATTATATTTTTTTTCTCCATCTGAAAAGATTAAAAATTCCTCATTTAAATAGAGTATCTCTTCCGTATTTTTTTTTATAAAATATACTCTTGAAAAAAATTCTCTATTCCAAAAAAAAAGTAATAAAGTTACTAATAAAATTATATTCATAAAAATAAGTAGATAGTTTTTACTTTTTTTCTTTTTTCTCTTCCTTATAATTATTGCACTTTTTTTCAACATCTAAATCTTCTCCAGCATAAATTAAATCAATATTTTTTATGTTATTATCCTTTGCTAACTTTTTTACTGTAGTATCAAATTGGTTAGCTAATTCAGAAAGGGTATCTCCCCATACAATTTTATATTTAAACATTTCTTCACTTATTTTTATCTCAATATGATTTCCATCTTTTTTCTTTTCAATTTGATAACTAATTATTTTTCTGTTATCACTAAAGCTTAATATTGAGGTTAAAATAAATGAGAATAAAAAAAGTATTCTCATTTCTTTCTTTCCTCCTTTTTTACTATATTTGTTTCCTCTAATACTTTACTATATTGAGAGGCTATTATAGGAATTTGTCCTACATATTCTCCTTCAATAAATTTTGCTTCCATTTTTCCATCATTTATTGTACTTCTATCTATTACTGCATATATATTTACTATTCTTCGTTCATTTTCAATTGTTATTGTCTTATCTTTATCTTCCATTAAATATTTTTCAATTTTTAACCATCTTTTTTTATTTGTCATTAGTCCTTTTTCTGGAAACTTAAATACAAGTTTTTTCCCATAATCATTTTCTAAGTTATCAGTATATATCTCTATACTTCCTCTTCCTATCACCGTATCAGACATATTACTTAAATTTACTGCTTCAAATCTCATAGGCTCATATATTTTAAGTTTTATTTCAGAATAACTTGAAAAAGATATAATACTCATTAAAAACAACAGTAATTTTTTCATTCTTTCCTCCTTATATTCCAGCTTCAATTGTTATATATACTTTCTTTTGATATTCTCCATCTTTAGAAATATTTTTTCCATTTACTTCAACATAATTATCTTTAATAATTTTAACATTTGCAAATTCTGGTGAAAATATATATGTATCTATTTTTCCATCATTATCTATATCAATATTTTTTTCACTATACATTATCTTATAAAAATTTTTCTTCTCTGGTTCTCTATTCAATTCAATTTCAAAAGGAACTTTTACTTTTTCATCTCCCAATACTAATGCTGAAACAGATATATCAGATACTATTTCTAGAGGTACATAAATATTTACTTTTGATTCCATTAAAATTGTAAAATTCTTTTCTAAATATCTTATATTTCCATTTTCATCAATATTTTCTTTTTGACTAGGCAAAGCTGGCTCCAAAGGAATTAAAGGTATTTCTGGACGTTCAATCCCTGAATTATCAGGAAAACTTGGAAGAGTAGTTGGAATATCCCATTCTTTTCCAAATAATAATCCTTGAAATAAAAAGAATATATATAATAATTTTTTTAACATAGTCATACTCCTTTTAATCTTTTTAATTTAGTTTTTCTATTTTTTCATTTGATAGTTTAAAAGCTACCTTATTTTCAAAACTATCTTTTTGATAATCTAATTTTAAAATTTCACTAACTTTATTTAAATCATATTTTACTCCTAAATATGTAACATCTACTGTATATTTATCTGGATAAAGTCCACTAATATCAAAAATACCAGTATTATCAGGTATAGCTAACTCTATGGATTCACCATTCATATCTTTTATTTCAATTAATAAATCTTGATATAAAGCTTCTTTTTCTAAATCGGATAACCCCATTTTTTCATCTATTATAATTTCTCCTGTTAAATTAAGCATTGGTTTTATTGGAATATATGCTTCAATCGTAGAAGCAAATGTTCCTCTTACATTTATTTTATTTTCTCCTAATGTAAAGGCTGGTTTTTTAATTGTCGGTTTTAAATTATGTATAATTCCATTTGATACCCCATAGAACATCCCTTCACCATTTCTATTTGTTATTATACTTTGTCCTCCTAAAGTAACTTCTACTCCTTCTATTCTCTCTTCACCTTTATCCCAAATATTATTATTATTTTCATCTACAAATGTTACTACTTTAACCCTTGAGTTATCCATTGAATCTATTTTTACACTTGGATTTCTCAAATCAACGATTTTATCAATACCTACTTTATGTTCTCTATTTCCCTTTTTATCAAAATCTGATGAAATCTCAAACCAATCAGCAAGTCTTATAGTAAATCCAAAAGTTATTCTATCTTTATATTCTGGTGAATATCCAAATTCAACATTATAATCTATAAAGCCCTTAAAATTATTATTATAAATACTTAATAATGTTTCATAATCTTTTCCAGAATTTTCCCATTTATTTTCTAGTCTTAAAGATACATTATTTCTTGTTGTATAATAAGCACTTAGACTATAACTATCTTCTCCATAAACTGCTTTATTATATTCTGCTGAAAATAGTACTTTTCCTATTGTTTTATCTATTGATAGCCCATAATTACTATCTTTTTTATCTTTACCTTTATATTTATATATTTTAGAATAATCATAATTCAATCTTATATTTCTATTAATATCATATTGTAATTCGTGTTTTATATCTTTTTTATCATCATAAAATTTACCTAATTTATTACTTTCATAAGTATATCTCCACTTATCATAACTTAATTGTACTAAACCACCATATTTATATTTATCTTTATAGTTTTTATCATTTTCTTTATAGTCATCCAATGATTTTTCAAAATTAAATCTTGTTACATAAGAAAATCCATTTATTGTATCTCCATAAATAATATTAGCAGTTCCATCTTCTGTATATCTAGATTTTTCATTACTATTTTCTATATTACGTGCATATCCAGCACCTAATGTTAATTTGTTACTTATACCATAAAATGTTTCTATTGTACTTGAGTATTTTTTTGTTAAATAATCTTCTCTAAAGTTGATATTATATTGTACATCTCCTTTATTTTGTAAATCAAAATCCTTAACTGTTCTAATAGTTTTTTCGAATATTTCTCCGTTAGCAGTATAAACTACTAATGTATAAGTTCTATCACTTTTTATTATAGGATTATCAAATATAACAGCTCCATTCTCTTCATTTTTTATTGAAATAGATGACCCCATATATCTTAATTCAACTCTACTTCCAATAGGAACACTTTCCTTTATTATTACATTTTTTCCCTCTGTATAGTAACTTTTATCTTTAAAAAAATTAAATCCCCAAGCCCTATTTTTATTTCCTACAGAATTATTTTCAATCTGTAATGTATGTTCTTTCCAAATTTCATTGTATTCTAACCTAATATTTTTTAAATCATTTTCTTTCATATCGTATTTAGCTTGAAGTTGTCCATATAACAAGCCACCTTGGTAATCCAAACTCCCATCCCAAGTATTTTTATATCCACTTTTTCCTTCTTCTTTTCTCCAAATTTTATTAGCTTGAACTCTAACATATCCTAGCTCAAACATTTTCCTTTCACTTTCATAGTAAAGATTTCCTTCTTTTTTTTGATTTTCAAGGGCTTCTGCTTTTAAGTCAAGCCTTCTTCCTACTTCATCTGGTGGTGAAAAATTTAAATAAATAGATAGCAATGAAATTTCTTCATCTATTCTTAAATCATATGTAAATAATTTTTTAAACAATGCTTTACTCATATAAATTTCATTATCTTTTATTATTAAACTATTTGTATCTATTTCAACTTTTTTCCCATTTTCTATTATAGTCTTTTCATTAGGATTTATTTCTATTTTTCTTAAGTTTTCCCCTAAAATTACTTTTATTTTATTTGAATTTTTATCATAATAATTTGAAATTCCTATTTTTTCAAAAAAAACATTTAAATTTAAGTAAATATCATCATTTTTAACTATTACAGGATAAAAATTGTCTTTCTCTATACCATTTACTTTTAGTGTATATTGGATTTCTTCATTAGCCCCTAAAATTTCATTTTTTAAAATCAAATAATCTTCCCTTGTAATTAAATTTTTCTCCTTTAATTTTTCTAAATTTTCTAATTCTATATCATTTCCAAAAACTAAAGAGCTCAATATCAGGAACATCGTTAATTTTTTAATTTTCATTATCTATCCCTCTCTTTATAACATTTTTTCCATTAAACTTTTCCTCAAATATTAATACTTTATCCTTTGCTTCTAATTCTATACTCTCATTTTTCTTTAAAATAATCATATCAATAAAACTTTTTTCATTATTATAAATATTATAGATTCCTGTTCTGTTACCAATATTTTTTACTTTTATTCTCCCATTGTCTAGTTCTTCACTTTGTAATTTAGGATTTAGTTCTCCTACAAAGCCACTAATTTTTAATCTCAACATTGTTAAAATCTGTTTCTTTTTACCTGGTAACTCAACCTCTTTTATAACCAAGACTTTAGAAAACTCTTCCTTTATTTTTTGATTAATGGTTAATAAAATCTTTACCTCTTTTTTTTCAAAAGGTTTTAATGTAATTCCTTTAGGATAAACTTCTATTTTTATATTTTTATATTTATCTTCTTCTAAATACAATCTATATCTAAGTGTCTTATCAGTTGTATTGGTCAAAACTAAAGTGTTTGCAGCATTTTCATTATTTAAATTTTCATAAATAAAAGTGGGATATATGTTAATATATCCTAAACTTAATTTAAAAATTAACAAATAAATTAAACTCATCTTTTTTAACATATATCCTCCTTATGATCCATCTAAATTATCTATCTTTTACTTTATAATGTTGTTTTATTCTAAAAAATTTATTTAAATTTACAAAATTTCCTTTGGGCTTTTCTCTTATAATTTCTTTTATTTCCAAATAATAGTCATGTTTCCCTATTATATTATCAGTAACTGTTATTTTAAATTTTCTTTCTTCAAAAGGTTTTAACTTAAAGCCTTTTGGTTCCACTTTTACTTTTACACTATCTGTAAAAAAAAAGTATTCTTTTTTTAATTCAGAATTATTCTTTAATGTATATTCTTTTGTTGTACTTTTTCCAGCAACAACTTCTTTTCCAAAATCTTTATCATCTAATATCATAGAAAAACTTAAAGAAAAACTAACTAAAAAAATTACTATATACTTCATCTCAACCTCCATAAAAAATACTCTTTAAATTTTCCAATACTTATTCTATAGTTATTGTTATAGGAAATTCTCCTTCGTATTCTCCTATTTGTTGACCTATATTTGGAGTTGCTTTTAAGTCTATTATTGTTTCTATATACTCCTCTTTTATCTTGCTTGTGCTATTTATTTCTAATGGTATTTTTTCATCTACTAATAATTTATGACTCATTTCTGCACTTTTTGGTACTGTAACATCTGTTACTTTTATTTTTCCAGTATTTTTTATATAAATTTTTCCATTTAAATTATATTCTTTTCCTGGCAACATTTTTCCAAAATCAAAAGTATCCTCACCTTCTATTATAAAACCATCTATTCTAGTTATTAATTTTAAAGTTGCTTTTCCTAGTAAAACTTCATTATAGTAAGTCTCTACTGTATATGTTTTCTCTCCAGCTACAGAACCATTCTGAATACTTAAATTTCCATCACTATCAATCTCAAATTTTTCACCTGAATTTAAAACTGTTGATAAAGTAGTTCCTATATTTCCAGTAACTTCTTTTTCCACTCCACCACTTTCATTTTTAATAACTAATTTCGTTACTAAAGATTTTTTATTTCTATATAAACTTCTTACATCAAATAACTTATCCCCTTTTGTAAATACAAGTGATATATCACCTACATTTGAAGCCCCTGTTGATTTTGGGCTCCAAGTAGCAAGACGATTTATCCCAATAAAAGTTATTTTTCCTTCTAAAGTAATAGCTTCTTCTCCTTCATATGTTTCTTTTATATTTCCTGTATACTCTCTTTCTGTTGAACTTTTTATTCTAAAGTAACTATTTAATCCTAAATCGCTTCCAGTAGAATTCAATTTTGAAATTAATAATTTTGATTTTAAATCCGATATTCTTATACCATAAGGAATTGTACTTTCATCATTTCCATTTACTCCAAATATATTATAAGATATTCCACCCCTTGTATTTGTCCAACCATATTTATTTTTACCTTTTACTTCAATTACTGATGAAATTTCATCACTGCTCACATAATTTTGAAACTCTCCATTTGTTTCAAAGAAACCTGAATAATTATCTCCACTATTTGTTGCTACACTATGAGATAAAATTCCATTTATATCTAACCAGTTATTTTGTGCTTTTAAAATTCTTTTATCAATTTTAAAATTTACTTCCCCTATATCAACAGGAGTATTTTTTACTGTTACTATTAATTTTCCCAATAAAACTTCATTGTAGTATCCTTTTATTGTATATTTTTTTTCATATTCAGCATCTGAAAGTTTACTTATGAATAAATATCCACTGTCAAATCCAATACTATTGGTATTTGTCTGTACAAAAAACTTTCCTCCTATAGTCCCTCTTTGTTCTCCTACTTTTACTCCATTTTCTTCTACTACTAATTTATTTACTATAAAATGGTTTCCTTTCATCCCAGTAAAAGTTGTCAAATCTCCTGAAGAGATATTTAATACATATTTTGATGAAGTCTCAGAAGGAGCAGCTCCAGTTGCTTGAGGTGTCCACCATCCCCAGGTATTTATTCCATAGCCAGAAGTATTTAATGTTGCTTCAAGACTACTTATTCCTCTTGCCTCTACATAAGTTTCTCCTATAGTTCCATTGTAACGATTTCCATCTTCTGTCATTATTTGATATGTATCTATTGTCTCAGAATCATATATTGAGTTATAATTAGTTATCACAAATTTATTTCCAATCTCATTAAGTGAAATTTCAGTAGGTACTGCAATTTGATCAACAGTACTATTATTTATTTTATAAATAATATATTTTGTTCCATCTGAAAATCCATATTTATGTCCACTAGTCGTTTTTCCTTTAACATCTATTACATGTTTAACTTTACTACTTGTTAAATTACTTAAACTACTCTTAATCTCTATAAATTCTGAATAATCTCTCATACTGTTTTCATTTAAAGTTGTACTTATTTTATAATTTCCATGAATCCAAACATATTCTTTTAATCTCTTATCTATCCTATAACTTATTTTTCCTAGTTCCTTTGTAACTCCACTTCCACCATTAGTAATTGTTAATTCTATTCCACCTATATATCCATCTGCTGTACTAGCTTCTAATATATATTTTTTTGTTTCTGGATTATGTGTTAATTTATCTATAAAGAAATGATTGTTTGCAAACCCTATTTTATTATCATCAGTAATAACTTCTATTCTATTTCCTGCAGTAGCTGTAGCAGTTTTTAAAGTTTGTCCAGTTTTTTTATCTTTTAATACTAACTTTGTTAGATTAGTTAATCCATTTGAACCTTTAAAATTGAATAATGATCCTTCTGAAAACGCTAAAACATATTTACTATTATTATTTGCAGCTGCATTTCCGCTTACTCCTGAAAACCATTCTCCCCAAGTTCCTTTAGCTACTCCATCTAAATTTAAACTTGCTTTTGAATTTTTTATTACTTTAGGAACCTTAATACTTACAGTATCTTCGTATAGATTTTCATTATAAGCTTCATGAATTACTTTTAATGATATTGTTTCTGCTTGACCGCTCAATTTTAAAAACTTATATTTTAATTTTGCTATTCCATTTACTCTATCTAACCATACGTTAACTTGTGTTCCTGTTCCTGAAGTAAGTATAATGTTTCTTTTATTATTTCTTGACATAGTAATTCCACTTTGTCCAGCATCTTTAATATATAGTCCCCATGCATAAAAGCTTCCTTCTGTACTATCATCATATCTATAATTCCATCCTGAAGGAAAAGAGGTTCCAGAACCTGTAATGGTACTATTACTTTCATCAAAAACCTTATTTTGTGGATTAATATAATCTTCTGAACTCATTTTAGGACTTACTGTATATCCAAAATTTCCTCTTTTTACTAAAAACTCCATTGTGATATTTTCTGTTCTTGTTCCAAACCCTAAATTTGAAGCCAAAAATTGAAAGTCAACAACATAAACTCCTGGCATACTTGGTACAGTACTTTCTAATCTATAACCTAACCTTACCCAATTTACTGTTGCTGGTATTCTTCCAGCATGATTTTGAGCAAAATTAACAACTGACATAAAATCCATATCTGTGATATCTCCAAGAGCAAAATCCTGTCCCCTTCCTCTATCAGTTCTCCAACCACTACTTTGTCTATACCAACCTCCCTCTGGGGCTGATACCCAAGGTACCAATTCTACTCCATTAGGAGTACCACCAGTTACATTCCATGTCCCTATATATACAGCATCACCATCAGTTAATTTTCCAAATTGTATTCTATCTATAAATGGACGAAAAGTAAAACTATAGCTTCTCTTATCATAAATATCCGTCCTTTCTGCAGCTTTTACAAGTACTCTTCTACCTCCTGAATACATTCTAGTCCAAAAACTTCTACTATTTACATAAGTAGTTGGGTAATTTCGTGATAAAAATGAATAAATAGCTGTTGTATTATTGTGCCCTGCTGTAATCACTGGTCTTTGTGTAGTATTTTGACTTATATCTCTTGTTATTTTTGAATAAACTCTTCCTGAAAATATATTCTCAACTTTGCCATTTTTTAATTTTCCTATATATACTGGTTTATCACTTGATACTATTAAAGTTTTATTATTTCCTTCTCCTTCAACTAGATAATCTATTCCTTGATTTATACTTCTTTTACTTCTTCCTTTAGTTTTATTAAGATTTAATATATCATTTATATTTTCACTTATAAAATATTCATTATTTTTTTCACTTGTTTTTATCTCTTCTCTTTCAATCTCTGGAAGCGTATAAAATGTTGATAATCCATTAGTTACACCTTCTATTGTTATTGGAGTTATTTTCTTTACTAAAATATCTAACTCCGCTTTTTCTTTAATTTTCTTACTCTCTACTGTAGTAATTTCTCTGTTTGGATTTTCTTTAATAATTTCATGAGGTATCTCATTTTCAGAAAATACTGATGCTATACACAATAAAAATAAAATGAGATACATTTTTATATTTTTTTTCATAAATTTCCTCCATATATAGATTTATTATTAATATCAATCTCTCTTCAAATAGATGACATTTTACTACTTATACTTTCTTGATATCATGTTCCAAGATTTTTAAAAAGATATCGTTATCTATAATAAAGCTTTTATATCTTCTTTTGAATGATTTCATACTATATAGATTAAATATTTTAAAAAAAGGATATATATTAACATTTTAAATTCATATTCTAATGAACCTTTAAAAATGTAACATATATCCTATGTAGCATCATTAAAATTCCTACTTAATTTTATATAAAGCTTTAATATTTTATTTTATAATGTCAAATTATTTATTTTATTTTTAATTCTTATTTACGAAGTAGTGTATCTGATTTTTTATTATTGGATATTTACATATATTCTTTGAGTAGTATCAGCAAAGTTTCCTACTGTAGCTGCATTTGCTATTTCAGCTTGAGCTACTACTGTTCCCTCTTGAGCAGTTGCATCATTTGCTAATGTAGCTAGAGATAGAGTATAATTTATTTTTACATTTCCACCATTTAATACTGATTGTACTGTTTTTGCATCTGCTGTTGCATTTAATCCTACTTTTACTGTTTTTGAAGCTGGCTTAATAGCAGTTCCATCAGCTCTTGTAATTCTAAATGTACCAGTTAATTCTTTTGTTTTATAATTTCCAGCTGCTGCTTTTTTTAATGCTCCAAAATCAAATTGCATTATATTTCCAGCCATACCTGAAGTAGTTGATTCAATTGATAGAGAATCTGTACTTTCTACTATCTCTCCAATAGCTCTAATTGGCATATCTACATTCGTACTTGTACCAACTACTGCTCCGAATGATGTTGCTCCCATAGCTAATAAAGCTACTAACATAAGTTTTTTCATAATTTTCCTCCTAAATTTTAAAAATATTTTTTATATTAAATCTGCAAGTGCAGAGTTTAATAACTTAAAGTTTTATTGTTTTTATATTAACTAAACTATTAGCGTCATAAATTACAATTTCTTTTATTTCATCAATTCTTTTCACTTTTTCAGATAATTCAAATTTAAATTTTTCTTTTATTCCACTATTTGCTCTTCCTATCCATTTCCCATCTATAATATTTCCATTCCAACTTACAAATTTAAGTCCTACTTCTATTCCAGCAAAACTTTTATTTTCAATAGTTGCACTATACTCTACTTTTTTATTTTCATTTAAAGAAAATTTACTATCAGTTAGCAATAAATTTTCTTTGAAATTTGCATCTCCCACATATCCCTTCATCTCTATTGATGGAACAAAAGAAATTGTAGAATTACCTACTATTTTTCCTTTCTCTTCTCTTAGAGTTGGAATAATTAAAGGAGTAGTTACTAATTTAAAACTATATTCTCCTATTTTACTATTTTCTGGAGATTTAGCATGTACCTTTAATACTCTTTTTTCTAATGGTGGTATATTCATCACTTTAGGATATACTGTTACCCATTTAGACATATCTTTGTCACTATTACCTTTTTTTATATCAAACTTATATCTAATTGTTTGTTCCGTATTATTTTCAAAGGTAAATTCTTTATATCCTCCTGTATCAATTCTTTGGTCAAAATCTGTAGAATCTATTTTAAAAGCAAAACTGCTCATAAATATTCCAAACATTAGACAAATAATATATATTTTTTTGTGTGCTTTCATTTTTTTCTCCTTCTCCCGATGTTGTGACTGACTACAGCAATTTGCGTACCAGTTCGCCGGAGGGAGGAAAACCGCCTGCCTGAGGCACAGCGATGGCTCATGACGCACCGCATCGGTGCAATGTGAGGTATTGGTTGCCTTTTTATGAATCAAAAGTTTCTGTATGTTGCATTAAGAATCTATCGTTTCAGACGCATGGTTCAGCAGCGGAGAGGGGTGATGCATCACGAGCGTAATATAAGTTGATGATTTTTAAGTGATAATAAATTTATTGGTGCCCTTTTGTCGTCTCTGGCCTGCTTTGTGCACTAGCCCATGCACTTCTCTTTGCTACGGGATATCACTATGTCTGACGAACATCACAGTGGCCTGCTTTACGGCC
>OGDT01000392.1_pt1 | contig 12907 bp, 8 predicted proteins | sample 1570521 | NCBI WGS metagenome assembly OGDT01 (sample SAMEA2582164, study PRJEB24529) | metagenome | biome: Human gut stool | place: China | collected 2011 | reverse complement strand
GCAATACAACGGATAAAGACAACATTATAGTCTCTCCCTCTACCTTTATCTTTTGCTTCATTCTCCCGATATACAATAGTTCTTGTTTTATTACATGCTTTCATACTGAATATCTTGGATACATTCTCATTGGCCAACATGCCCACGCTGTTGCTGAAAATTGCCAGTGATACAATTGTCACGCTCATATTCATCTTATGTGTTGATTCTGTCAGGAGGAAAAAATAGTGGAAAGAAACTACGATCTTGAAAAGCGAAAATATGTAATTGGCGGTGCAGTCATTGTGATTGTGCTGATTTTTCTTATACGTTTACTTTCACTACAAATCATGAGTGAAGACTACAAGAAAAATGCTGACAGCAACGCTTTTCTCAAAAAAATACAATATCCAAGCCGAGGAGTCATATACGACCGGAATGAAAAACTGCTGGTTTATAATCAGGCTGCTTACGACATCACTGTGATTATGAAAGAAATTACGGAGCTGGATACCATGGATTTATGCCAAACACTGAAAATCTCACCGGAGTTTCTGCGAAAAAAATTCCGTGACATGAAAGATCGCCGGCTTAATCCTGGCTACTCCCCTTACACCAACCAGGTATTTCTTACCCAGCTGTCGGCCGAAGATTGTGGTATGTTCCAGGAAAAACTGTTTAAGTTTCCAGGATTCTATATCCAGCGACGTACCATCCGACAATATACCTACAATGTCGGAGCTCACATCCTGGGAGATATTGCCGAAGTTTCCAAATCCGATATGGAAAAGGATGAATACTATATTCCCGGCGACTTTATCGGTAAATTAGGTGTAGAGCGTTCTTACGAAAAGCAGTTACGAGGAGAAAAAGGTATCGAAATATTGTTGCGTGATGCCCGAGGACGAATCCAAGGGAATTACATGGACGGGAAATTCGATAAAGCTCCTGTAGCAGGAAAAAACCTGCGACTGAGTCTGGACATCGAACTTCAGGAGCTGGGAGAACGTCTGTTGGAAGGAAAAATCGGAAGTATTGTAGCCATAGAACCATCTACAGGCGAAGTACTCTGCCTAGTTTCTTCACCGACTTACGATCCTCGAAAAATGGTCGGAAGAAACCGCGGTAAGAACCACCTGATACTGGCACGTGACCCCTGGAAGCCTTTACTGAACCGTGCCATCATGGGTACCTATCCGCCAGGCTCCACTTTCAAGACCTCACAGGCACTGACCTTCCTGCAAGAGGGAATTATAACCACCCAGACCAGTTATCCGTGTTTTGGTGGATTCAACTTCCGGGGACTTCATGTTGGCTGCCACGGTCACCCCTCGCCGCTTTCACTGATTCCGGCATTAGCAACTTCCTGCAACGGATATTTCTGCTGGGGGCTCTATTACATGATTGGCGCCCGAAAGAAATACGGAACCGTACAAAAAGCCATGAACACCTGGAGAGATTATATGGTATCCATGGGATTCGGTTATCCGTTGGGAATCGACCTTCCCGGAGAAAAAAGAGGATTTATTCCCAATGCAAGCGTCTACGACAAAGCTTACCGGGGCTCATGGAATGGACTGACCATCATCAGTATTTCCATCGGGCAAGGTGAGGTCACACTGACTCCATTACAAATAGCCAACTTAGGAGCAACCATTGCCAACAGAGGCTATTTTATCACCCCCCATGTAGTGAAGGAAGTAGAAGGTGAACCACTCGACACCCTTTACACACAAAAAAGATATACCATGGTAGACCGTTCCCACTATGAGGAGGTGGTGCAAGGTATGCGCTCTGCCGTATTGGGCGGAACCTGTAGAGGAGCCAACCTGCCCGACATCGAGGTATGTGGAAAAACCGGAACGGCCCAGAACCGTGGAAAAGACCACTCTGCCTTTATGGGATTTGCTCCCATGAAAGATCCCAAGATTGCCATAGCAGTCTATGTGGAAAACGGAGGATTCGGTGCGGTATACGGTGTACCTATCGGACGACTCATGATTGAAAAGTATTTAAAAGGGAAACTCTCGCCAGAAGACGAAGTCATGGCTACAGAGATTCAAAACAGGAGGATTAATTATGGGATACATGAGAGGTAGTGTATGGAAAAATGTGGACTGGTGGACCATCGGACTTTACCTGATACTGGTCATCTGCGGATGGTTCAGTGTGTGCGGAGCAAGTTACGATTATGGTGAGCCGAATTTCCTGGATATTACCACCCGCGCCGGTAAACAGCTGATGTGGATAGGCTGTTCACTGGGGATAGGCTTTGTCATACTCATGCTTGAAGACCGTGTATACGACACCTACGCTTATCTGCTTTATGGCATTATGATTTTGCTACTATTCGGTACTATCTTCAATCCGCATGAAATCAAAGGTTCACGTTCATGGATTGTATTAGGACCGGTAAGTCTGCAACCCGCTGAATTCGCCAAATTTGCAACAGCCCTTGCATTAGGAAAATATATAAACGAATATACTTTCCAGATGCAGCGCACCCGCAATCTGATAACTGTATTGGGCATCATTCTGCTACCTATGGCATTGATTATACTCCAGAAAGAAACAGGTTCTGCCCTGGTGTACCTATCCTTTTTTTTAATGCTCTACAGAGAAGGGATGACCGGAACGGTTCTATTTTCCGGAATCTGCGCTGTGGTATTTTTTATTGTCGGCCTAAAATTCAGTGCAGAAATTATGCCTGATGAAATGACATCATGGGGAGAATTCTCCGTGTTGACGCTGGTCATTCTGCTTTCTTCCTTTCTGGTGGGAAAATATTGTCAGCGTCAGTCGCCCAAACTTGCAGCCTACATTTTCGGTATCGGAGGCGGAGGAACGTTATTAGGAGCCCTGTTTTCCAACTATGTAATTCCATTTAATGTATGTCATCTCCAGTTAGCCCTTTGTGGAGGTATCGTACTCACACTGGCTTTCTTATATCTGCGTGAACGACTGAGAGCTTATTTCTATGTAATTCTGTTCGTAGTTGGCTCGGGCATCTTTTTCTTCTCGACCGACTATGTATTCAATCAGGTACTTGAACCTCACCAGAAGATTCGAATTGAAGTGCTATTGGGAATGAAAGATGACCCTGCAGGAGCTGGATACAATGTCAACCAAAGTAAAATTGCCATCGGTTCCGGAGGATTATTCGGAAAAGGCTTTCTCAACGGTACACAGACCAAATTGAAATACGTTCCGGAACAGGATACCGACTTCATTTTCTGTACCATTGGCGAAGAGCAAGGATTTGTCGGCTCCGCTTTTGTCATTTTCTTGTTTATGGCACTCATTCTACGCCTTATCGTGCTATCCGAGCGACAGGAAAGCCGCTTTGGAAGAGTATACGGCTACTGTGTACTGAGTATATTCTTTTTCCATCTCTTCATCAATATAGGAATGGTTCTCGGACTAACCCCCGTTATCGGTATCCCCCTTCCCTTCTTCAGCTACGGCGGTTCCTCATTGTGGGGATTTACCATCCTGCTGTTTGTCTTCCTCCGCATTGACGCGGCCAGGGAGAAATAACCGGATTCCCACATCGGATATTCCAGGTAATGGATTCTGCCTCATCAGATGAGTGATACGAAAAATGCGGTCTATTGAATCGGTAGAGAAAATAACCGGTTTATCTGACACATATACATGCTGATACAATCCTCCCATTGCCCCACTCTGCACCCAGTGTCCTTTTTCATCGGTCAGATAAATGTGTAGTGTATCCGTGCGGGGCGGTATTGAATCGCCTTCCGACTGCGTCACCGAAAGCCAGATATCCCGATAAGAATATTCTCCGGTATGACGGAGACCTATCTCCATCCGGTACTCACCGGAAGAAAGTCCTACAGGAAGATGGAAAGCCAGGGAATCGGATTTATCCCAGCCTTCTTCACCAGAAACAGCCTGATATACATGATACCGTGTATCTGTATGACAGGCATTCAGCAGGAACAAGACACATAGTGCCAGTCCTGCCTTTATATAATAGATAAAAGATTCTTTAAGCCTGTACATCCGTATTTGTATTACGCTCCGGACGTTTGTTTCCCTCGTTATTCCGACGGAAATTTCTCCGCCCGTTGCGGTTAGGGCGAGGTTCCTGACCGGCTTTGGCCTGTGGTGCATTTCCGGTATTTTCAGTCGCTGAAGCCTGTGGAGCCGCCGGATCCGGATTCCCTTTCGGTCTCTGTGGACGGTTATTTCTTCCTTGCGGTCCTTTATTTTCTTTCTCCTTAGGAGCGTCTGGAGTTTGTCCATTACCTGCTTCTACAGGAGCTGCTGACGCATTATTTTGTGATGCCTGCCCTTTTTGTTTCTTTTTCCGGTTCTTTCCGCCTTTTGTCTTGTCAAAACGGGTCAAGCTCTCTTGTTCCAGCAAGTCTTTTGAACGCTGCGATTCACGTCCGGAGAATTCGTCATCCAGTTTTTCAGGCTTTTCTCCCCGTTTGTTCATATTCAGCACTTCAAATGCTCTGCGTGCAGAGATAGTCACTTCATTTGCCAGGAAACTCTTATCCGTACTATAAGTAATAGTTCCTTTCAGAATATCTGCCTTGAAGTAATAATACATGTTGTCCAACGTTTCAAGGGTAATTTCCTTACTCGGCAAGCGTTTCTGACATTCCACGTAGACATCTACTTCATAATTCAGGCAGCATTTCAGTTTTGCACACTGTCCGGCCAGTTTTTGCGGATTAAGCGAAATATCCTGAAAACGGGCCGCACTGGTCGACACTGAAACGAAGTTCGTCATCCACGTAGCACAGCACAACTCGCGTCCGCACGGTCCGATTCCTCCGATACGTCCGGCTTCCTGACGGGCACCAATCTGTTTCATTTCGATACGCACCCGGAAAGTCTCAGCCAACACCTTAATCAGCTGACGGAAATCCACGCGTTCATCTGCAATGTAATAGAATATTGCCTTATTGCCATCACCCTGGTATTCCACGTCACCGATTTTCATCTGAAGTCCCAGACTTTCTGCAATCTTACGCGAGCGAATCATTGTATCATGTTCACGTGATTTTGCTTCCTCATATTTTTCCATGTCCACCGGCTTTACCTTACGGTAAATACGGCGTATTTCTGCATCAGGCTTCAAATTAGCCTTACGCATCTGCAAGGGAACCAGTCTTCCGGTCAGTGTTACCGTACCGATGTCATGTCCCGGACTGGCTTCCACTGCCACAATATCTCCCTTCTCCAGATGCAGCCCGTTGCTGTTTTTATAATATCCCTTACGGGTATTCTTAAACTGAACTTCCACCATATCCTGTTCCTCCGCGTTTCCAGGAATATCGGCCAGCCAATCGTAAGTATTCAATTTATTATTCTGTCGTCCGCAGCCTCCACAGCAGAGTCGGCCACTTCCGTTTTTAAGCTTGAAATCGTCCATATATTGTTATTTTTGTTTCATTTCTACAATCATTCTCAGCGCCTTGTCAAAAAAAACCATCTTCGGATTCACGTTCTCCTCAATGTGTACCTGCGCCTCCCCCAGCAATTCCATCACGGAAATAATATTCCGCTCATTGATGTAAGGAGCAAAACGGCTGGCGAACTGCAACTCCTCCGGATTCAGATATACCATATCAGGTTGACGGAAATTACAGATAAAGTTTTCACGTACCATCCGCTGGCAATACTCCAGGAGGTTCTTCTGCCGTTCGCGCCCCATTCCTGCCACCTGCTCACTCCACGCTTTCAGGCTACGAATATCACGTTTATAGGCCGTACGCATGAGGTTCACAAAGAGTTCAAAACAAAGCTTGTTTTCCTCTCCCAAATGCACATTTTCCACAGCCCTCAACAAGCTTCCGGCCGAACGGTGTGCTATGTCACGGGCATCTTCCACAGGGAGCATATAACGCTCCACCAGATAACGCTCAATGTCCGACTCCGGCAAGGGCTTTAAATTGATGCGCTGCGTACGACTCACAATCGTAGGAAGCAATAAGTCAGGTTCCTCACTCACCAACAGAAAAACAGTCTTTAAAGGAGGTTCTTCCAGTAGTTTCAGCAACTTATTCGCACATTCCACATTCATTTTTTCCGGAAGCCAGATGAGCATGACCTTGTATCCTCCCTGACTGGCTTTCAGCGAGAGTTTCCGTTGAATTTCATCACTCTCACGCACATAAATCTGAGGCTGCTGATTGCCCGCATCAATGACCCGCATCCACTCCTGAAGGTCGGCATACGAATTACGTCCCAGCATTTCACGCCACTGAGGTAGGAATTCATCGCAAACCACGTCCCTTCCGGCCTTTTTACGTACTACCGGAAAAGCAAAATGCATGTCAGGATGAGCCAGATGGTCCATCATCTTACACGAATTACATTGTCCGCACGCATCATTTTCTGCAGGATGATGACAAAGAAGATAACGTGCCACCGCTAAAGCTATGGGTAACTTTCCACTTCCAGCAGGTCCCGTCAGCAACACAGCATGAGGCATCTTCCCATTCTTTGCACTATGAATGAGAAGTTGTTTCACATCTTCTTGTCCGATTACATCCTTAAAAAACGACATATTATTCCGTAAAAATCAGGTTCTTTTTTTGGCTGTTACTACTATATAATCGGACAAAAATAAGAAAAAAATCGTAGTTTCAGGAGATATTCACCTTTTATTATTATATAACCGGTGTAAACAAATGCGCGAACCACCCTACAAAACGACGCCATACACTCCGCTTCTTATATTCCTCACGGGTCATAATCGTACTGTTGAGCTTGTCGTTCTGAAATACTTCTCCCAACTCGGCAGTAGTAGGTAAATCCAGAATAAAAGCATTGATTTCATAATCATAATGCAGACTACGGCTGTTCAAGTTCGTACTGCCCACCGTACAGAACCGCTCGTCCACCATCATGATTTTAGAATGATGAAAGCCTCCATTAAACACGTAGATGTGTGCTCCCGCCTTACGCAGCTTATTGGCAATATAAAATCCGGCATCAGGAGTAAAAGAGATGTCCGACTTCCCGGGGATCATGATTTTCCCCCGAACTCTCCGTTCAGCCGCTCGTTTGATAGCATTTCTGACCTTACGGGTAGGAGTAAAATAAGGATTGATAATCTGCACCTTACGTTCTGCAGCATCCAATGCCGCAATATAGGCCTCACGCATGATTTCCGGACAAGCTTTCGGAATACGCTGCACAATGGCCACCCTTCTTCCGGAACCCTCGCACAACGTGTCGTGTGGCACTTGTCCTTCTTTCAAACCTTCGTGCGTTTCCTTATTCCATACACCTAAAAAAGCTTTTTCCAGATACTGCACCGCCGGTCCTTCTATACGAATATGCATATCGCGCCAGGGACCGATTTCGGGAAGCCCGTTGATATAATAATCGGCAATATTCATGCCTCCCGTATATCCCACCTTTCCGTCAATCACCACAATTTTCTGATGGTCACGACAAAATACGTGATTAATATAAGGAAAACGAATGGGACTGAAACGGGCCATTTCCACTCCTCTTTCCGGCAGCATCTTCAGATGTTCCTTTCGCAAGGGACGACTGTTCGACAAATTTCCAAAGTCATCAAACAGGGCCTTGATTGTCACTCCTTCTTTGGCTTTCTCGGCCAACAGGGTAAACAATTCCTTGGCAATAGAATCACTGCGGAAATTAAAGTATTCCAGATGGATATAGTTTTCAGCCTTCTTTATATCTTCAAACAAATGTTCAAACTTGCTGCGACCGCTCTTCAACAAAGTCATACGATTACAAGCCGTAACAGGTATTTGTTTTTCTTTCAGAAAACGGGCAAACAAGGAATCAGCAGGCAGGTAAACATTGGTTGTGTCCGTTTCAGCCTGACCAACAACTTCTTTCAAACTCTGTCCTTTGGCTGAAATCACACTGCATATCATTATTACCCACCCTAACAGGTATAACTTTACTTTCATCTTCATAACGGTTATCGGGCAAAAATATGGAATATTTCAGAAAACTCAATGACTTTCGAAAACAGAATTGAAAGAATGACCATCTATTCCGTCAAATTGCCTTATATATACTCTACTCTATAGAACAAAAAGTCACGATAAAACTCTTAGTCTCAATACTCCTCCAAAACGCAAGTGCGTTCGTCCTCAACCGCCAGTGCGTTTGACTTCAACCGCAAGGCCGTTTGATCTTAAACGCAAGTGCGTTTTGAATTGAACGCAAGTACGTTTTCCAAGGAAGGAAAAAAACTTGCTGAAGAGAGAAAAAAGGGTGTCTTTATATCCTATATAAATAAGGTGATAGGGAAAAGAATTTAAAGTGACAAAATGCAAACAAAGAAATGTAACCTACTCTTTGCAAAATTGGGATATGACATCTAAAAATAGTGAAATTTTTCCGTAATTGCCGAAAATCATCTTTTTTCATCCTATATTTACCAGTGTAAAGATTCGTTTTTCACTGATAACTTTCCTATCTTTGCATTGAAGAAAAAACAAAGACTGACTATACACTTTTATACATAACTTAAATACATAAGAATTATGGAATTTGTAACAAACGAAAAACTTACCATTGTTGGTGCTGCCGGTATGATCGGTTCTAACATGGCTCAGACTGCTATCATGATGGGCTTAACTCCTAACATCTGCTTGTACGACCCGTACGCTCCAGGTTTGGAAGGTGTTGCTGAAGAATTGTTCCACTGCGGTTTCGAAGGTGTGAACATCACTTTCACTTCAGATATCAAAGAAGCGCTGACTGGTGCTAAATATATCGTAAACTCAGGTGGTGCTGCTCGTAAAGCTGGTATGACTCGTGAAGACCTGTTGAAAGGTAACGCAGCTATCGCAGAAGAATTCGGTAAGAACGTAAAACAGTACTGTCCGGATGTAAAACACATCGTAGTTATCTTCAACCCTGCTGACATCACAGGTTTGATTACACTGTTGTACTCTGGTTTGAAACCGGGTCAGGTAACTACTTTGGCTGCTCTTGACTCTACTCGTCTGCGCAGCGAATTGGCTAAACACTTCGGCGTTTCTATGGACGCAGTTGAAAACTGCCGTACTTACGGTGGTCACGGCGAACAGATGGCTGTATTTGCTTCTACTGCTAAAGTAAACGGTAAAGCTTTGACAGACATCATCGGTACTGACGCTTTGACAAAAGAACAGTGGGCTGAAATCCAGCAGAAAGTAACTAAGGGTGGTGCTAACATCATCAACTTGCGTGGCCGTTCTTCATTCCAGAGCCCGTCATACGTTTCTATCGAAATGATTGGTGCTGCTATGGGTGGTAAAGCATTCCGCTGGCCGGCTGGTACTTACGTTTCTAACGAAAAGTACGACCACATCATGATGGCTTGGGAAACTTCTATCACTGCTGACGGTTGCCACTGCGCTGCTTTGAACGGTACTGCAGAAGAACAAGCTGCTTTGGATAAGAGCTACGAACACTTGTGCGCACTGCGTGACGAAGTAATCGCTATGGGCGTTCTTCCTCCAGTAGCTGAATGGAACAAGCTGAACCCGAACATTAAATAATCGGATTTTCCATTAATATAAAAGGAGACTGAATCATCGGTCTCCTTTTTTTATGCCCTTCCCCAATGTCGTTGTACATCATATAAAATTATAAACATCTCATTTTTACGTATTTATACTTTCCTAATGTACATCTGAAAACTTTCAGTCGCTCTCTTAAAAGCACTACCTTTGCCGCTCTCTTTACCATGTATTTCTAAAACTACGGGCAGCAATGAGAATATGCACTTTATTATTTTTCTTTATTTCAGCACTGACCTGTCACTCGCTGTGTGCACATACTCCCGCGAGCAGTTATTTTTTGATGCAAGACTCTACGTCTTCTCTCACCTCATCGGCTCTTCCTGCGAAACAAAAGAAAACAAAGGAACTTTTCCAGCAAAATTTTTCGTACATGGGAATTCCTTTTATCGTTTCCGGATTAATCGTCAAAAAACAAAACCAGGATTTCCGTACACTGCGCAATCGCTTCCAGCCGACCTTTCACCACGAATATGACAATTATACACAATATGTCCCGTTAGTTACTACATGGGGCATGAAATTAGCTGGAGTAGAAAGCCGCAGTTCATGGAAGGAACTCACAGTCAGCAATGTTTTCTCAGCAGCCTTGATGGCCGGCTTTGTCAACACCTTGAAATATACGACCAAAGAAATGCGTCCGGACAATTCATCAAACAATTCATTTCCTTCCGGACATACAGCCACCGCTTTTATGTGCGCCACAATCCTGCATAAAGAATACGGCATGCTCAGCCCGTGGTACAGCATCGGAGGATATACCTTAGCGGGAATAACCGGTATCACACGCCAGCTGAACAACCGTCACTGGATTGGCGATGTGCTGGTAGGAGCTGGAATCGGCATGATTTCAACGGACTTAGGCTATTTCTTTTCTGACCTGATTTTTCACAAGAATGCTACCGGAACGCGGTCAACACACCATTTCAACCGTTACGATGCACCTTCATTTCTGAGCCTCAACATGGGATTTGCCACAGGACCTTCTACCTTGCGTACTGCCGAACTATATGACACAGAAGAAGGAACTCCTTTGGGCATGCGCCTGCGTACGGGTACATCGACCGTCGTCAGCGCAGAAGGAGCCTACTTTTTCAATGCGTACATCGGTTTGGGAGGGCGCCTGAGAGTAGCTACCGTACCTGTTATCGCCGACATTCCCGAAGAGAACAAAAAGCATTTTGACCTGGACAATGACTTAAAGGAAGGAGCTCCTGTCAACATGTACCTGCTCGACGGACTAGAATCGGACCATTTAGGCATGTGCGACATCGATTTAGGACTTTACTTTTCTTATCCGCTCAGCAGCCGTTTCTTAATAGGAAGCAAACTGTTAGCCGGCCGACGCACTAATGCAAACTTTACCTTAAACTCTATTTCACGGATTAATCCAGCCATTTTCGACCGCCAGAAAGTAAGCCAGGAAGCCTACGACCAATTCTATAAAGCCGACGTAGATTACTATATCCAGCAGGAAGGCCTCAGCGTTCAGGAAATGCTACAGGGTACTTTCATTGATGAGGAATTTCTTCACATTCGTAAAAGTTCTACATTCAAATTAGGAACCGGCCTTTCTCTCGCCTATCGCTACAAGGAAAATGCGGCCCTGCGTCTCTATTGCGACTATGACTTTGCCTCCCCCCGACTGACATACGACCTGAAGAACTCCTGGGCAGACGAAGACGGTAACCGGGAAGTCCGTTCGTATAGTAAAAGAACGCCTATGCATAATTTTACTTTCGGAGCTTCCATCGCGTTCATGTTCTAACATGAAAGCCGTTGCACATTCTACTTATTTTTATTATTTTCGCCCTTCGAAATGATTGACCAAGCTACCATAGACCGAATACTGGATGCTGCACAAATAGTAGATGTGGTATCTGAGTTTGTCACCCTCCGTCGCCGGGGAGTGAACTACATCGGACTATGCCCGTTCCACAATGAAAAGACCCCTTCTTTCAGTGTGTCTCCCAGCAAAGGATTATGCAAATGTTTCAGTTGCGGTAAGGGAGGAAATGTGGTACACTTCATCATGGAGCACGAACAACTTTCTTACTACGAGGCACTGAAGTGGCTGGCTAACAAATATCACATCGAAGTAAAGGAACGGGAACTCACCGACGAAGAAAAACAAGCACATAGTCTGCGTGAAAGCTTGTTTGTAGTCAATCAGTTTGCATCCGAATATTTTCAAGACATACTTTATAATCACATCGACGGACAGCGTATCGGTATGACCTACTTACGCAGCCGAGGATTCCGTGATGACATTATCAAAAAGTTCCAGTTAGGATACAGCACAGACAGTCACGATGCACTGGCACGTACAGCCAAACAGAAAGGCTATCAAGAAGAGTTTCTGGTAAAAACCGGCTTGTGCTATAGAAAGGACGACGGTTCACTTCGCGACCGTTTCTGGGGGCGTGTCATTTTCCCTGTACACACCTTGTCGGGAAAAGTGGTAGCTTTTGGCGGACGTGTATTGAGCGCTGCCACCAAGAACGTACAGATGAAGTATGTTAACTCTCCGGAGTCTGAGATATATCACAAAAGCCGGGAACTCTATGGCATTTATTTTGCCAAGCAGGCCATTGTACGCCAGGACCGCTGCTTCTTGGTTGAAGGCTATACCGATGTCATTTCCATGCACCAGAGTGGAATTGAAAACGTGGTGGCTTCTTCGGGTACGGCATTGACCTCCGACCAGATACGACTGATTCATCGCTTTACCAATAACATCACGGTATTGTATGACGGTGACGGAGCTGGAATCAAGGCCAGCATACGCGGTATTGACATGCTGCTGGAAGAAGGCATGAACATCAAGGTATGTCTGCTCCCCGATGGAGACGACCCCGACAGCTTTGCCCGCAAACATAATGCCACCGACTATCAGACCTACATCAATGAGCACGAAGTGGACTTCATCCGTTTCAAGACGAACCTGCTGATGGAAGAAGCAGGAAAAGACCCGATCAAACGTGCCAGCCTAATTTCCAGTATCGTAAAAAGTATCTCTGTGATACCTGACTCGATTGTCCGCTCCGTATATACACGCGAATGCAGCCAGCTTCTGCAAATGGAAGAGAAAATCCTGATAGAAGCGGTAAACAAACTGATAGAGCAGGCACAGGAAAATAAATACAAGGAAATCCAGCGGAAGCAACGACAGGCTACCCAGGATGCTCAGCCTGCTCTTCCGACTACTTACCCGGAGACACAGCCGACAGAGATTCCTATACCGGATGAGACTCAACTTCCTCCAGCTCCTCTGGAAACAGCAGCAGAGTATATACCTCCAACCGCTGAACAGCCTGCCGGACAACCCGCAAGCACTCCTGTTCCTACGGACAATTACCTTTCGTATATCCCATTGGAAGGGAATGAACAGA
>OGDT01000388.1_pt1 | contig 12970 bp, 8 predicted proteins | sample 1570521 | NCBI WGS metagenome assembly OGDT01 (sample SAMEA2582164, study PRJEB24529) | metagenome | biome: Human gut stool | place: China | collected 2011 | reverse complement strand
TATTTTGAATGAAATAAAATATTAACATTTAAAAAATTACTCTCGTTATTATAAAATCTAATAAAATTATAAAATTATTGGTAGGAAATAATCTTAAACTCAAAATAATTTTTAAAGTTAAAAGAAAAAAAGAGTAATTTAAAATACTTTTTTTAGGTAATTTTTTATAAATATTACAATAAAGATAACCATTAAAAGTTATTAATAATATTGTTAGAAATATCAAAAACTTTTCCTCTATACTTGTAAAATTTACACCCTCTAAATTAAGATGAATCTTTTCCCAATCTTTTTCTTTTTTTATAGTTACTTCATCTCTATCCTGAAAATATTCACCTATAATTTTATAATCTCCATTAGGTACATTATAAAATATACTCCCATTTAAAATATTAAGTTGTTTTATCTCATCTTTATTAATATTTGAACTCATACTTTCTAATTTATAACTTCCAAAGTTTGGATTCAATATTTCAACATTTTTTATATTAGGTATTACATATATAAAATCTTTTTTCTCTTTTGAAACTTCTAGACATATTATCGAGAATATAAGTGTAAAAAAAAGTATTATCCCTATTTTTTTATAACTACTCACAATCTACCAACTCCTTATAATTTTATCACTCTTAATTCTTTTATAAATTTTAGTTTATATATTAAAATTAATCAAGTTTTTTTATAAAAGTTTAAAAAACAACTTTTTATGTATAAAATTTAAAATTTCAAGCATAAAAAAACAAAAAAAATTTTTTTATTATATAATACTTTTGAATAAAATAAAATTTTTAGCAAACGAGGTAATAAAGTGAAAAGAAAATATGATTATATTAAAAATCCAATTTTTCAAGTATGTTTAGTTCTTTTGATAACAAGTTGTGGTAGTGGAGGTGGAGGTAGTAATGCTCCTAGAAGTATAACCCCTACTAAAATAATTTCTAAAAATCCTGAAATTTATACTCCTGCCATTGAAAATCCTAAAATAGATGAAATTGAAAAACCTAAATTAACCAATAATTATCAACAAATTATTACTGGAGTACTTCCTAACCTTTTAGTTTTCTCAAAACCTACAATTCCACAAGTTGATACTAAGGGTGAAAATCTAATAGTAGGAATATTAGATAGTAATTTTTTAACTCATCGTAATGAATTAGAAAAAAAATATGGAGATAAAATTACTATATTAGAAAAAAATGAGAATAATTATACTGACCACGGAGAGTTAGTTTTAGATACTTTACTTAATGGAATATCTCCAAAAATAGTAGCTGCAAGTCTAAGCTCCAAATATGGAAATCAAGATATAATAAAATTCTCCCTAGATGACTATAAAAAAATTTTAACAGAAATGAAAAAAGGAGATAGTGAAAATAATAAAAAAGTAAAAATCTTCAATCAATCTTGGGGTTCTACTCTGACAGCAAAAGATGAAAGAGAAATATATGCTGATAAAAAAAGATTTCGTGAAGAGCTTTTAAAAGCTATTAGTTTAAAAACTACAGGTAATATCGAAGATATATATAATTCTGGAAAGGAAAGCTTAACTTTCTATGAAGAAGCTATCAATGCTGATAATGCATTATTTATTTGGTCAAATGGAAATCTTGACTTAAGAAATCAAACTCTTTCTAATGCTGGACTCCAAGCTGCTGCTCCTATGATTAAAAGTAATATTGAAAAAGGTTGGATATCAGTAGTGGGGGTTGATGGAAATAATAATAATTCAAACTATTACCCTCAGCACTTAGCTTATGCAGGTGTTGCAAAAAATTGGAGTATATCTGCTGATGGAAATGTAGGAAGTAAGTATGGTTCCTCTTTCGCTGCTCCTAGAGTCTCAAATGCTGCTATACAAGTAGCAACAAAATTTCCTTGGATGACTAATAATGATGTTAGAATGACGCTTTTCACAACAACTAATAAAGTTGGAGTAGGAAATGGTATTGAAGAAAATAAAAGATTTGAAGAAACTCAAGCTGATTATAAAAATGGTTGGGGAGTTTTAAATACAGAAAGAGCATTAAAAGGGCCAGGTGCTTTTCTAGAAACATTATTAAGAGCTTCTCCTAAAAATTTAGATACAAATGATTGGAATTATTATTTTAATGCTAATATTCCTAAAAATACAATTAGTTATTTTGAAAATAATATTCATGGAGATTCTGGAGTTAAAAAGAAAGGAGAAGGAACTTTAGTTCTAACTGGCGATAATAACTTTTGGAAAAAATCAAAAATAGAGGAAGGTACTCTTGAAATATATAAAAAACATATTTCGGGAATAGATATCAAAAATAAGGGAACTCTAGTTTTACATAATGATTCAGTTGTTGGATATATAAAATATGATGATGGAGAAGAGAAATTTTCTTCTGTTACAAATGAAGGAAATTTAAAATTAACTGGAACTAGAGCTTTTTTAGGAGAGTATAATAATAATGGAGGGACTCTAACTATTCCACAAGGTTCTAAATTAACTATCTTAAATAAAGCTAATGTTAATAATTTAATACTTAATTTAGAAGCTAATGCTTACATTTCATCTAACAAGGAAAATATAGAAATTTTAGAAGCTAAAAATATAACTGGAGATATAGAAGACATAAATATCAATGGAATGAGGAATATCTCTTTAGAAAAAACTCAAAATAAATTAGTTGCTACTGTATCAAGAGAAAATGCTATTGCTTATCTTGGAGAAGCTGGAGAAAGCTCAAAAAATACAGCTGAAAAAATAGAGACTGTCTTAAAAGAATTAGATGAAAAATATCAAAAAGGGACTCTTACTCCTAATGAGAAAGAACTTGGTAATACAATATTAACAATGTCTAATGATACTTTTAAAACAAGCACTGAAATTATTTCAGGAGAGATTTATGCATCTGCTCAAGCTCTAAACTTTATACAATCTCAAAATATTAATACTGGTATTTCAAATCATCTAGCTACATTAAAAGATTTTTATGAAAGCGATTTTAATTGGCAAGGTTGGGCTTCTTTCCAAGGGGCTAATGGGAAACTAAAAAAAGAGGGTTATGCTTCAGCTGATACTAAAATTAATGGTGGACATTTTGGTATTGATAGAAGACTTGGTAACAATCAAGTGGGAGTTGCAATATCTTATTCTAATGGTAGTGCAGACTTTAATAGATTTGCTGGAAAATATAAAAGTGACTCTGTTGGTCTATCTCTTTATGGTAAAAAATATCTTGAAAATAATAATTATATCTTATCTCGTATAGGAATAACAAATTTTGATACTGAAGTAAATCGTTCTCTTCTAGCTCAAGATGGAAGTTTACAAAATGGAAAGATAAAGCATAACGATATTATGTATTCTACATATTTAGAACTTGGAAAAGACTTCAAATATATTACCCCATATGCTGGTTTCTCATTAGATATTTTAGATAGAAAAGGATTTGATGAAAATAATGTTAGTTGGGGGATTACTGCTAAAAATAAAACATATATGCAACAAAATATTATCTTAGGATTACGTAGTGATTATAAAATTAATGAAAATTTAAAATTTACTTCACATATCAATCAACAAATCAATATTGGAAATAGAGATTTAAGTTTTAAAGGAAAATTTAACAATAGTTCTACTGAACATACTTTTAAAGGAATAAATCAAATTAAAAACACAACTTGGATTGGAACAGGTATTGAAAAAAGTTTCTCAGAAAACTTTGGAGTTGGAATTAATTTAGATATAAGATTTGACGAGTTCAAAAAAGCAGACTCAATATTATCTACTAATTTATATTATCGTTTTTAATATAAGTAAATATAAATAAAAAGCTGAAGAGAAAATTCCCTTCAGCTTTTTATCTGAGTTTAACTATTTAACAGCGATAACTTCTATTTCAACTTTTACATCTTTTGGAAGTCTTGCTACTTCTACACAAGCTCTTGCTGGTTTTACTTCTCCAAGATACTCATTGTATACTTCATTGATTGCTGCAAAATCATTCATATCTTTAATAAATACTCCTGCTTTTACAACATCTTTCATTGAATATCCAGCTGCTTCTACTATTGCTTTTACGTTTTCTAATGATTGTCTTGTTTGAGCTTTTACATCATCAGATACTAATGTCATTGTTTCTGGAACAAATGGAATTTGTCCTGATACAAATAACATTCCATTAGCCTCTATAGCTTGTGAATATGGTCCTAAAGCTGCTGGTGCTTTTTCTGTGTGAATTACTTTTTTCATCTATATCACTCCTCAAATTATTTTTTATATGCTGTTTTTTCTAAAGGTAATGAAGTTCTAAATACTCCATCATATTTATAGTAAGCATTTTGAACTGCTGGTGCTGTAGGGATAACAGTAATCTCTCCTACTCCTTTTGCTCCATATGCTAATTCTGCTTTATTTTTCTCTACTATTGTAGTTTCTATTTCAGGTACATTAGTTGCTCTGAATAGTCCTAAAGTTCCAAACTTAACTTGTGGAACTCCTTTAACTATTGGCATAACCTCAGTTAAAGCAAATCCTAATCCCATTACAACTCCACCTTCAATTTGTCCTTCTAGTGCTCTTGGGTTGATAGCTTTTCCTACGTCATGAGCTGCTGCTACTTTTGTAACTTTTCCAGCTTCATCTAATACAACTACTTGAGTTGCATATCCATAAGCTACGTGGCTTACAGGATTTGGTTTGTCGCATCCCATCTTATCTGTTATTCCAGAATATTCTGCATAGTGGTCCCAACCTTCTAATTCAGCTAAAGTTTTTGTTTCTAACTCTTTCTTAAGAGCTAATGCTGCTTGTCTTGTTGCTTCCCCTGTAAATACAGTTTGTCTAGATGCTGTTGTAGTTCCTGAGTTAGGAGTTACATGAGTATCTGGTCCTTCTACTACTACTAATTTAGGATCTACTCCAATTGTTTCACAAACCATTTGTTTACATACAGTAGCAATTCCTTGACCTATACATGCAGCTGATGTTCTTACTCTTATCTCTCCATCAACTATTGTTATTCTACATCTTCCTATATCTGGTAATCCAACTCCTATACCAGCGTTTTTCATAGCACAAGCTATTCCTACTATTTTGTTATTATCATATACATCTTTTACTGCTTCTAATGTTTCTACTAATGCTGTTCCTTCATCAGCAATTTGTCCATTTGGTAATACTTGTCCAGGTCTAATAGCATTTCTATATCTCATTTCCCATGGAGTAATTCCTACCATCTCAGCTAATTGGTTTATATTTGATTCAATTGCAAAAGCTGATTGAGTAACTCCAAATCCTCTAAATGCTCCAGCAGGTGGATTATTTGTATAAACTGCTATTCCTTCAATATCTATATTTTGATAGTTATATGGTCCAGCTGCATGTGTACATGCTCTTTGTAATACTGGTCCTCCTAATGATGCATAAGCTCCTGTATCAGAAATTAACTTAGCTTTCATAGCTGTAAGTTTTCCATTTTCATCACAAGCTGTTGTCATCTCTATTTTCATAGCATGTCTTTTTGTACTTATATTAATACTTTCTTGTCTTGTTAATAGTACTTGAACTGGTTTTTTGAATATATAAGCAGCAAGTCCTGCATGGTGTTGAACAGTCATATCTTCTTTACCACCAAAACCTCCACCTACATAAGCAGCAATTACTCTAACTTTTTCTTTTTCTATTCCTAAGAATCTTGAAACTTCTCTTTGCTCATCAAATATTGATTGGCTTGCAGTATATAGTTGTACTCCATCTTCTGTTGGTATTGCTAATGCACACTCTGGCTCTAAGTATGCGTGTTCAGTTGCTGGAGTATAGTAAGTATTAGTTACTACATATTTAGAATTTTTTATAGCCTCTTCTGAATTTCCTCTTTTTAATAATTCTCTTACTAAAATGTTATTTGGTTTACTGTGGATTAATGGAGCTCCTTCTGCCATTGCTTCTTCTGGAGTAAATAATCCTGGTAACTCTTCGTATTCAACTTTTACAAGTTTTTTAGCTTCAGCTAGAGTTTTCTTATCTTTAGCTACTACTAATGCAACAGCATCTCCAATATATCTAGTTATTCCACCTACTGGTATAAATCCATCCCAGTCAGAAATAAACTCTAAGTGTCCTATATTATTTTTTCCTGGTACATCATCAGCTGTAAGTACTCCTAATACTCCTTCTAATTTTAAAGCTTCTGATGTGTCAATAGATAGAACTTTTGCTCTTGGATATTTACTTCTTACAGCACTTCCATAATACATTCCTTCTACTGTATAATCTTCAGCATATTTTGCTATTCCTAAAGTTTTTGCCTCAGCATCTACTCTATGAACATTTGTTCCGATTAATCCTTTACACTCTCTATGAGGAACAGGTGTATTTTCTCTAAATAATTTAGCTGCTAACATAATAGCTTGCTCAATTTTTACATATCCAGTACATCTACAAATATTTCCTACTAATGCTTTTTTAACTTCATCACTAGTTGGATCTAATGTTCTTAAGAATAGAGCTTTAGCTGCTACTACCATTCCTGGAATACAGAATCCACATTGAACAGCTCCACACTCTGTGAAAGCATATGCAAATACTTCTTTTTCTCTTTCAGTAAATCCTTCAATTGTTGTAATCTCTTTTCCAGCTACTTTTTTAGTTGTAAATATACAAGATTTCATAGCTTTTCCATCTACAAGTATTGTACAAGTTCCACAAGCTCCCTCTTTACAACCATCTTTTACAGATATTAATCCTAAATCATCTCTTAAAAAATCTAATAAGTTTACATCTTCAGTTGTAACTATTGTCTTTCCATTTACTATAAAACTGAACTTATCTTCCATCTTATCCTCCAATCTTAATATTCAAAAGAAGCTCTTTTTATAAATCTTCCTCTTCCTTTTTCTCCTACAAATTTGTTATCCTCTACAATTATCTCCCCTCTAGATATTGTCATAACAGGATATCCTTTTACTTCTATTCCTTCAAAAGATGTATAATCAACATTTTCATGTAAATCTACAACGCTTATCTTTTTAGTTAAATTAGGATCTATTACTACTAGGTCTGCATCTGCTCCTACTTGAATAGTCCCTTTTTTAGGATACATACCAAATAACTTAGCTGGATTTGTACTTGTTATCTCTACAAATTTATTTACTGATATTCTTCCCTTAGATACTCCTTCAGAAAACATAATAGGCATTCTTGTTTCAACTCCAGGAAGTCCATTTGGACATTTTCTGAAATCTTCTCCTCCCATCTCTTTCTTCATTTTATAATTAAAAGAACAATGGTCAGTAGCAATAGTTTGAATATATCCTTGTTGTATTCCTTCCCATAATTTTTCTTGATTACTTTTTTCTCTTATAGGTGGACTACAAATAAATTTTACTCCATCTTCTCTATTGTACATCTCTTCATCTAATACTAAATATTGAGGACAAGTTTCTGAATAAATCTTTTGCCCTCTATCTTTAGCTCTTTTTATATGTTCCAATGCTTCATTTGAAGAAAGATGAACTATATAAAGTGGACAATTAGTTTGAGCAGTAATATCTATCATTCTATTAACTGCCTCTCCTTCACATTTATCTGGTCTGCTTTTAGCATGATAAATTGGAGCTAGTTTTCCTTCATTTGCTAATTTTTCTCTTAAAAATTCCACTATATCATTATTTTCAGGGTGGACTGTAAGTAGTCCACCTGTTTTTCCTAATTTTTCTGAAAGTTTTAACATTTCCATATCAGATAATTTATATCCATAAGTCATGTATCCCTTAAAAGATGGAATTCCATCTTTTATCATCTCATCTATCTCACTTATTATATCTTCATCTATATGTTGAATTACCCCATGAAAGCTATAATCTATTACAGAATCTTTTGCTAAATCATGATATAGATTTAATTGATGGTGTAAGTTACAACCTTTTGGTCCAAACCCCATATGGTCTACTATTGTAGTTGTTCCTCCACAAGCAGCTGCCAGTGTTCCAGTATAAAAATTATCTGCTGACCTTGCTATTCCAACATCTATATCAAAATGAGTATGTACATCTATCCCCCCAGGAACTAGATATTTTCCCCCTATATCTACAGTTTTTACTCCTGGTATTTCAATTTTTTTATCTATATTAACTATAACCCCATCTTTTATATAGATATCACTCATATAAGTTTCTTTATCTGTAACAATATTTGCATTCTTTAAAAGTAATTCCATCTTAATCTACTCCTTAGAATAATTAAATTAAATATGAATGTGTTTTCTTAATTGAGTCCACAACTGACTTCATAAAATCTGAAAGCTCATCATAAGTACACTCTACAATTTCTTTCTCAAGACGAACTAGATATTTATCGCCTTGAATTGAAAGTCCTTTATTTTCACTTTCTTCCATCATTTGTTTTGATGAGAAGTAAGTAAGTCTATCTCTATATGGTAAACATGGTTGAATACATAAGTATTGACAGTTTCCACACTCATTACATGAATCATCTATATGAAGTAAGATTTTTCCTTCTGATGTTTCTATATATGTATTTGCTCTGTTAGGACATACTCTGATACAAGTTTGGCAAAGTACTTTACATTTTAAGTTATCTTTTTCAGATACTCCTTCATAGCTTATATGCTCATCTGTTTTCTTTCTTTGAGCCTCTGATTTACAATAATTTTTATCAGTTCTTACTTTTTCTACTAATTCATTTATCTTAGCAAGGTTTAATTTTCTTGCAGTTGGATATTCAATAGCATGTAATTGCTCATATAGTTTAGCTAATTTTTCATATCCCATAGGTTGTAATAGAGTTGTACATACAGTTATAGGATAGATTCCTGCTTCAAATATCTCATCTATATTATTTTTATCTGCTCCACCTGAGAAAGAGATTTCTAATCCCTCTCCAATAGCTTCTCCTAATATTTTAGCTAGAGATATTGCTAATGGATATAAGCTTTTTCCTGACATATACATTGTATTTCCTGGTAACTCTTTATGCTTAATATCAACTGGCATAGTGTTACATAACTTAACTCCAAATTTTACACCTTTTGTTTTTGCTAAAGCTATTAAATTATTTATCATTTTTACAGCTTGATCAAATTTTAAATCTATTTCAAATTGATGTTTATCTATTGATAGATAATCATATCCCATATCATCCATAATTTTTCTTACATAATCATATCCTAATAGAGTAGGGTTACATTTTATAAATGTATTAAATCCTTTCTCTTCTATTAAATAAGCTGCAATTTTTTCTATCTCATCTGCTGGACATCCATGCATAGTTGATAGTGTTATAGTATTACATACATGAGCTGGAATTGAATTGATAAAATCAGCATCTACATTTTCAAATAGGTGTAAGTTATCTAATAAATATTGCTTACACTCTTGGAAAACTTTTGTAGTTGTTGCATCATTTAATCCATTTAAGAAACCATCTACTGCTGGAGTTTTTATTCCCTCTAAGTTATATCCAACACTCATATTAAATTGGAAAGCATCTGGATTTCCTAATCCAAACTCTTTTGCAACTATCTTAGTAGCAAACCATGCTCTAATATATTCATTCATAGCTTCTAAAGCATGTAATTCTGATGACCATTCAACGTTATATCCCTCATCATTAGCACGAATACAAGGTTTTTGAATTCCTAACTCTTCTCCATACATTACTTGAACAGTTTTTAACTCTATAAATCTAGCTCCACCAGCATAACAAGCAACTATATTTTGAGCTAATTGAGTATGAGGTCCTGCTGCTACTCCTAATGGACTCTCTAATCCTCTTCCACAAAATTCCATATTTTTCTCTGTATCAGCAGTTACTATTGCTTTTACATCAAATAACGATTTTTTAGTTCTATACTCAGTTAAGCATTGGTTTATCAGTTTGTCAAACGACATAGGTACCATTATATCTCTCATTTTTTTCCTCCATTGATCCTTTAAAGCTTTTATTTTAATTTTACTTACTTATTTTATTTCTTTTTTCCAAGTTCATTAAACATAACATTTAGTATTAAAACTGTTAAACATCCAAGTGTAACTGCACTTTGGAAAAGTATTTTTCCCCAAGCTGGGAAGAATTTGAAAAATTCTGGAACTGCTATTGGAATTAAAGCTACTCCAATACTTGTTGCTACTATCATAAGATTTTTATTTCCAACATAATTTACTTCTCCTAATCTTTTTATTCCATTAGCAGCAACTATACCGAACATTATTATTCCTGCTCCTCCTAATACTGGAGATGGAATTGAAGTAAATACTGCTGTTACTTTTGGGAAGAAGCTTATAAGTAATAAGATAACTCCTGCTGCTGTTCCTACAAAACGGCTTGCTACACCTGTAATTGCAGCTATACCTACGTTTTGTCCAAATAGTGAGTGAGGGAAAGTATTAAAAATTCCTGCTAACATTGATGAAAGTCCATGACCTCTAAGTCCTGCTGCTAATCTCTTAGCATCCTTTTCATCTACACCACAAATATTTGAAAGATTTAATTGATTTCCTGTAGCATCTGTCATTATTACTAATTGAACTAAGAATAATGATAGTATTGCTGTAATATCAAATTTTATACCATATTTTAATGGTGTATTAATATTTACAAAATCTGCTGTTGCAACACTTGAGAAGTCTGCTACTCCCATAAATATTGCTATTAATGTTCCTAAAACTATTCCTATTAAGATTGCTATATTTCCTAAAAATCCTTTTGATAACTTTTGAATAACAACTATTATTATTAAAGTTATTAAAGCTAGTGAAATATTTTGGAAATTTCCAAATGATGGAGTTCCTGGTACTCCTCCTGCCCATCTAATGGCTACTGGAATAAGTGATAATCCCATACAAGTAACTACTGTTCCTGATACTAGTGGTGGGAAAAACTTTAATAATTTTCCAAATACTGGAGCCATTAAGAAACAGAATAATCCTGATACTAATGTTGCTCCAAACATAATTTGTAATCCTGTTAATGGATCTGTTGAACTATAAGTTAATCCAATAGCTGAAAGTGCTCCTACTCCAGCAAAACTTACTCCTTCTACCATAGGAAGTCTTGATCCTATAAAGTTTTTTATCCCTAGTGTTTGAATCAAAGTTCCTAATCCTGCCATCATAAATGATGCACTTACTAAATGGTTAATTTGTACAGAATCTAATCCTAAAATATTTCCTAATATTATTGGGACAGCCATAGCTCCTGCACACATAGCAGCTATATGCTGGATCCCAAGAAGAACTAAATCTCCTATAGGTAACATTTGGTCTACTTTTTCTACTTTATTAGTTGTTGCATCCATAAAAATATCCTCTCCCTCATCTATAGTTTTTACATTCTATCCCATAATTTTTTTGCTACTTCTCTTGATGTTTTAAATATCTCTTTCTCATTTATTCCTACAAGTTTTCTATCTTGCATTATTACTTTACCATCTATAATAGTTGTAACTACATCTTTTCCTGTAAATCCAAATAAAATATGTGAATTAATATTATTTTCGTTCATAGGAGTAAGTGGATCGTAATCTACTACTATCACATCTGCTAAAGCTCCAGCTCTTAATATTCCTAAATCTCCACTAAAATATTTTTGAGCTATTTTTCTATTATTTTCAAACATAGATACAGGAACTTCTCCCCAAGCTACTGAAGGATTTTGTTTTACATGTTTATGAATTATATTAGCCACCTTCATTGACTCTGTCATATCACTTGTATAACCATCTGTTCCTAATCCTATTGTTATCCCTTTTTGATGTAGTTCTAAGAATGGTTGACATCCTACTGCATTTCCCATATTTGATTCTGGATTGTGAACTACCATTGTATTTGTATCTCTTAAAATATTTAACTCATCATCAGTTACATGGATACAATGAACAGCTATAGTTTTATCTCCTAAGATATCCATATCTCTTAGTCTTTCAACAACTCTTTTTCCATATTTTTCTAGGCATTGCTCTAAGTCATCTATTCCTTCAGCAACATGAACATGATATCCAGCATTTAATCCTTTTAACTCTTCATCACATTTTCTTAATGTTTCATCTGATAAAGTAAACGAAGCATGTAATCCAAACATTCCTTTTATCATGTTTTGCTCATCTGTATTATATTTCTTTATGAAGTTTATATTTTCATCTATTCCTTCTTGAGCAATTTTTTCTCCATCTCTATCTGATACTTCATAGCAAAGGCAAGTTCTAAGTCCTAAATCTTTCGCTGCATCTGCTATTGAATCTAAGCTACCTGTTACTGCAAATGGACTAGCATTATGATCAAATACTGTTGTTACTCCTTTTTTTATACAATCTATATATGTTGTATAAGCACTATACTTAAGATCTTCTAAACTTAATTTTTTATCAATCTTCCACCATAAATTTTCAAGTATTTCTAAAAAGTTTTCATTTGGCTTCCCTGATGATGCCATTCCTCTAGCAAAAGCACTATAAATATGGTGATGAGTATTGATAAATCCTGGCATTATTACTTTTCCATCTACATCAATAATATCTTCCTCTTTGTACTTTGCTAGAATATTTTCTGTAGTATCTACAGCTATTATTTTATTTCCCTCTATTACTACTGCTCCATCTTCTATGTATGGTCTATCTTTATCTTGAGTTATCACTCTTCCATTTTTTAATATCAAAATTATCCCTCCTGATAAAATATCTTTAGTAGATTATATAAGCAATTTATGTGCCAAAAAATAAAAAAAATTACCTTGTTTAATTAAGGTAATTTTTTCTCATTATTAGTGCATATTTAGTGCAATTATTTTTTAAAAAAAAATATCTGAACAATATATTTTTTTATTTTTTATTTTTAAACATTCGATAAATCAAATTATAACACTAATCTTAAAACATCAGAAAAATATAATTGAGAAAAAATAAATATTTCACGCATAACCCCAATAAAAAAATCAGTCATGAAATATAAAAGAGTAAATAATTTTGAGGAGGTGGACTAA
>OGDT01000380.1_pt1 | contig 13183 bp, 7 predicted proteins | sample 1570521 | NCBI WGS metagenome assembly OGDT01 (sample SAMEA2582164, study PRJEB24529) | metagenome | biome: Human gut stool | place: China | collected 2011 | reverse complement strand
ACGGCGGATTTGTGCCGGCGTCATTCCCGGAAATCGCTGTTTAATCAGATAATCATCCGGCAGGAAAACATCTTTCGCCTGCCAGCCACGCAAAGCAAAATAATTCGCCGTCCAGCGCCCGATACCCGGAAAAGTTTGCAGCGTTTTCATCGCCTGCTCCACATCGCCCGGTATTGTCATTGGTAAGGTGCCCTCCAGCGCCGCATTTGCCAGATGAATCAGCGCCTCTGCCCGTTTCAACGGCATACCTAACGCTTTTAATGCCTGCGGATCTGCTGCTGCCAGCCGCTGAGGCGTGGGGAAGCAGACATAATCCGGAAAATCATCCAGCCAAAAGCATCAACACAGCCGGGTAAACGCAATCCGGGCCGCGCCGCGCCTAACCTGCCCAACGCACCGTTAACAATTTGTGGGTTACATTGCAGATCAAACAGGCGGCTCATTTTCGCCAGACACTCTGCGGCAACAGGTTCTAAACCTGCACTTAAATTTATGTGCAGAGTATGGCGGGCTATATCCGGAATAGCAGTCACCACGCCGCGATATTCGCCCACCGCCAGACTACGGGCATAATAACTGTCCGCGACCGTTTCCACACTGCTCACCGCACGGGCGGCGAGAAATCCCAACATCCACGACCAGTCATACGGCGGCTGCCAGTTCAGGGTATACATCGCATCTCCTTATTCATCCGCTTTCAGCATAAACGTTATTCAGACGCTGCGCTTTGCTTTCATATTCCGGTTGTCGCGACGGCAACATTTCGCTAAAGTCACGCCCCTTCTTCACCGGCATGGGGATTATTTCGTGTTTATTGGTTTTGATTACGGTACAGCAAACTGTTCAGTGGCGGTCATGCGTGACGGTAAACCGCATTTGCTAAAAATGGAAAACGACAGCACGCTGCTGCCTTCAATGCTTTGCGCGCCAACGCGTGAAGCGGTAAGCGAATGGCTGTACCGCCATCATGATGTTCCGGCAGACGACGATGAAACGCAGGCGCTGTTACGTCGGGCGATTCGTTATAACCGCGAAGAAGATATCGATGTTACGGCGAAAAGCGTGCAGTTCGGTCTTTCCTCACTGGCACAGTACATTGATGATCCAGAAGAAGTGTGGTTTGTGAAATCACCAAAATCGTTCCTCGGTGCCAGCGGCTTAAAACCGCAGCAGGTAGCGCTGTTTGAGGATCTGGTCTGCGCAATGATGTTGCACATTCGCCAGCAGGCGCAGGCACAGCTGCCAGAAGCGATTACTCAGGCGGTGATTGGTCGTCCGATCAACTTCCAGGGGCTGGGCGGTGATGAAGCAAACACCCAGGCGCAAGGGATTCTGGAACGCGCGGCGAAGCGTGCCGGATTCAGGGACGTGGTATTCCAGTACGAGCCGGTCGCGGCTGGGCTGGATTACGAAGCCACCTTGCAGGAAGAAAAACGGGTGCTGGTGGTGGATATCGGCGGTGGTACGACTGACTGTTCATTGCTGCTGATGGGGCCGCAGTGGCGTTCGCGTCTCGATCGTGAAGCCAGCCTGCTGGGTCACAGTGGTTGCCGTATTGGCGGTAACGATCTGGATATCGCGCTGGCGTTTAAAAACCTGATGCCGTTACTGGGCATGGGTGGCGAAACCGAAAAAGGCATCGCCCTGCCGATTCTGCCGTGGTGGAATGCGGTTGCCATCAACGACGTTCCTGCACAGAGTGATTTCTACAGTAGTGCCAACGGTCGTCTGCTTAACGATCTGGTACGCGATGCCCGCGAACCGGAAAAAGTGGCCCTGTTACAGAAAGTCTGGCGTCAGCGTTTAAGCTATCGCCTGGTGCGTAGCGCAGAAGAGAGCAAAATCGCCCTTTCAAGCACTGCGGAAACCCGCGCCTCACTGCCGTTTATCAGCGATGAACTGGCTACGCTGATTAGCCAGCAAGGGCTGGAAAGCGCCCTCAGCCAGCCACTGGCGCGGATTCTGGAACAGGTGCAACTGGCGCTGGATAACGCCCAGGAAAACCCGGACGTTATCTACCTGACCGGCGGTAGCGCCCGTTCGCCGCTGATTAAAAAAGCGCTGGCAGAACAGTTGCCGGGCATTCCGATTGCAGGCGGCGATGACTTTGGCTCCGTCACCGCCGGGCTGGCACGCTGGGCAGAAGTGGTATTTCGTTAAAAGAAAATGGCTCAGCAGCGGCTTAAATCAGCCTGCGCCTGAGCCAGTTTTTCTGCCGCCTGACGTAACGGTTCCATCAACGGCATGGTCCGTGCTGGAGCATGAAGGCGGAATCGCTGCAACTCTGTCGCGCCGACAGTCAACGTCGATTCCAGCCGATGTCGTTTGGCGGTCATTTTCGCCATTACCGCTTGTCTGTCTGCTGGCGTTACCGCTTCATTCGGCCTGAACACAAAACGGCGTTCGCAACTTGCTTTCCAGTCGATAACTGCCTGGGTCAGATGATCACCAAACCCTTTCACTTGCTTAACCCCACGACGGGTAACATCCGCTGCTGTTTCAATACCAAAGGACCGTAACGCCGCTTTACGCGCAGGGCCAACGCCGGGAATAGAGGCAACATCAATAAAAAATCCCTCCAGAAACTTCTGCTTCTGCCGTTCCCTTGCGGTGTCGTGAAGTGCTGCCAGAGCACGTTTTTCTTCTTCCGGTAACCCGAGCATTTCGTCCTTCATTTTTTCGAGCATCGTCCGTTTGGCGATAAAACCTTCCAGCCCGCCCAACTGTTGGATCTGGCTGAATAAATGGTCATAGTCCATTTTCGCGCGATTAAATGCCTCACGGCGTTGCTGAACTTCTGCTTTGTACGCTTTGCTTGTCAGACTGCCAATAATCCAGATAGCCGACAGCACAGGAACCAAAATAATATAACGCGGTTCTGCCTGAAGGCCGCAAAGCAACAGCGATAACGCTGACAGTGCGATCTCAATCAGAATGATGTATTCGCGCCGTAACAGGCCTAAAGGAAGCGGCCTGCCAGTCGGTTGGAAATGATCGGGTAATGGCAATTGCAATGCTGGCGGTGCTACTGACGCCATCACCATCGCCCAGACTTTCGCCAGCACAAAATCACCGCTGGTGGTAATGACCTCTTCGCCGAGATCAATAAAATAGATAACGCCTTGATTATCCAGCGCACACCACGGGCAGTCGGTCAAATGAGCGGGATAAACATGCATTGCCGAAACGGGACATTTCTTTAACTGTTGGCGCAGAGAATCAAGTGCCGCTACCCACGCTTTAGCCGTCGGACGCCCGGTTGCCACGCCACTTTCCGTGAATGCCTGCTGAAACATGGCTTCAACATCACTCGGTAACATCGATAGCGGAATCGATCGTGGCGGCGGTTTTAAACCACGTCGCTGATTATCTGACGCGTAGGCATAACGGAAATGGGTAATATCCGTCTCCAGCGCATTACCCGCATCAGAGATAAGCGGCACACCAGAATAAGGATGCCGGCCACCAAACAAGACGTGAAAAATCAGCAACGCAAGGCCAAAATTATCGTGATTTTCTGTGCGTTCAAAGCCGACAAATGACGACAAGGTTTGTAGCTCTGGCGGCGTAAAATGCGACACGCCGACTTCGCATAAATGCAGTGTGCCATTGGCGTTAATCTGAAAGGAGTCGCTATCAATCAGTACCACTTTGCTGTCGCGACCTACCATAAAACTGTTCTGGTTTACGTCACCCACGACGTGCCCGTGCTCGTGAACCGTAGCAAAAGATGAAGCAATATTGCGCGCAACATAGAGTAGAAAATCCCACGCACAATGAGGGTAACTCTGGCGACGATGTGCCGGGCTATAGATCATATGAATCGGTTCTTTACCAGAAACTTTTGGCATCATAAAACCGATAACTTTTCCGCCTCGTCCACCGTGAAGCGTTGCCTGCGGCCAGGCGACATAATTCAACAACTGCGCGTCAGCTGTCGCAGCCATAAAGGCAAGTTTGTCCTGTTTTAAGGCGGGTGGCGGCGTGTGATAAATCTTGGCGACGCTATCGACAAACTCCTCGATATCATAAACCGCGCCTTCACCACCTTTGCCCAGTTCACGGCCAAGAGTGGTCAATTCACCTGTCGATGTAAATACTTTTATATTTGTTTTCATAATATTTCGCGGGTAGTTATATTATATTTCAATGAATAATAACAACTAACCATTAAAATTATTTCTATATGGGGAAAACCCACTCAAGAATAAAAATGATAATGCAATTTTATCAGGATACAATTCAATTTCGGCCTGATAATGATTAACTTCCACAGGTTTTTGCTAACTTTGACTACAAAGGGATTCTGGAGAAAAAATGAAAAAGATATTACTTATGTTGAGTCTGCTATTTTTTACTACCGCGGGCTTTAGTGAAGTTTCGGATACGTTAGTGACGGGAGGTTATGATAAACAAGCGATGTCTGACGCGATTAAACATGCGCGGAAAGAAACCGATAAATTCATCGAGGTTATGAATAAAAAAGATGCCGATACTTTCGCAGTCAAAGCCCCGATAACCGATCACGGAAGAACCGAGCATTTCTGGCTTACGGATGTCACTTATTCTAACGGCATGTTTATTGGCGTAATCAGCAATGCCCCTGGTATTGTTACAAACGTAGAATATGGCCAGGAGTGGAAAATCAAGAAAGAAGATATTTCAGACTGGATGTATACGCGCGGGGATAAAATTTACGGCGGTTATACCATTGATCCTTTATTGGTCACCTATCCAAAAGAAGAAGCCGACGAGCTAAGAGCAAAATTAGTTCGCTAATCAGCCGTTATATTTATTGTTTAAACTGGCGGTTGAATTGTTGTCTTCAACCGCCATGAGAAACTCACTCTGCCCACAGCGCCAGTGCCAACGTTTTATCATCATCCGTACGCTCGTTTACCGCCGGGCTGGACAAAAACTGCTTTAACAATTCAGGTAATAAATCGAGTTGTTCCTGCGTTGCTGACGCCAGCCCATTGAAAAACGGGGTAAAGAAAGGCACATACGGAGAATTATCCAGCATATTTAACGCCAGTCTCTGAATACCATCCGTAAATGCTGCAACTCTATGCGCACGCTCAGTGCTGGTGAAAGTTTCCAGTCTGGAAACGGCATCTTCATCGGTAATGAAATGCGTCATGTTGGCATATTCACCCACCATCGGCGTGAGCGGCAATTGCAAACCGTGCCCCAAATCTACCACCACGCCACCATCGCCAATCTGCATAATCAATGTGCCGTTAGGCGATGAAATCAGCCCCAGAAATGTGCAGGCAAAATCGCGAACCGCTAATTCTTTGGCCTCTGCCTCGGCAAAAAATCGCTGACGAATAGTCAGTACAATATCCGTTGCGAGGACATCATTAAGCCCCAATTCCCCACCCTGCACTTTTTGCGATATATAAGCCATCGCTTCATTGACGGCAAGCATCGCACCTTCGCCTCCCTGCGAGACGCTGCCTGCGCCATCAGCGACAAATACCGACAATAATGGCTGCTGGTCTTCTAGCCAGGCAACCTGCATCTGGCAGGCATCCTGGCAAGACAAGTCAGCGCTGATGTGCGACGTTCCAACGGCTGATGCATAAACCAGACGCCAGCTCACACTGACGTCCAGCCTTTTGGCGCTTCCAGTACAACTTCCGTTCCCGGCGTGGAGCGGGAAACCGAACGCAGCGAACTGGATAACCAGCTAAATAGTTCGCGGAATTGTAATCCTTGAAGAGGCAAAGGCTGACGAACGCTGATTTGGGCCAGCGTCTTCATATCCGCCCCCTGAACACCGATGGAAAAGAAGGCAAACTTCTTATCTTCTTCCCCCTGAAACACCTTGTTGGCAGCAGCCTGCCACTCATCGGTTGGTGCGCCATCGGTAATCAGGAAAATCCACGGACGATAATAGGAAATACCATTGGCGCGATACTCACGTTTGCGCTCCTCAACCATATTCAGGGCTTTGGTAATGGCGGCGCCCATTGGTGTATCCCCATGGGCAAACAGGATGGGCGGGAAAAAATTAGCGGCGCTGGTAAAGGGTTGTTCCACATGCACTGGGCCGAACGTCACAATACCGAGTTCCACTCTTTTTAAGGCCAGCGGGTCGGCAAGCAGCTCATCGCGAAAGGTAACCAATCCGGCGTTAAGTTCATTAATGGGTCTACCGTTCATAGAACCAGAAACATCCAGCAGCAAAATGCAGGGGCAACGTGGTTCCGGGTTACTGGCAAAATCGCTGGTGGCAAACGTGATTTGTTCGCTCATAAGAAATCCTTTCTTAGAGAATTATTGAGGTCCGGTATCATACCGATTGCAATAATGAAATAAGAGCAAACGAAGAAACTTTCAGAATTAGGCCCGGCGGCGCAGAAAATTTTGCTATTCGCCTCGCAAGAACGGAGAGCCGTCGATTGACACTAAGGGCGGAGTGACATAATTTCAGGAGTGAGGGTTAGGGAGAGGTTTCCCCCTCCCCCTGGTGTTCTTAGTAAGCCTGGAAGCTAATCACTAAGAGTATCACCAGTATGATGACGTGCTTCATCATAACCCTTTCCTTATTAAAAGCCCTCTTCTCCGGGAGAGGGTTTCCCGTTTCAGCGTCCCGCTGAAATCGTCGGCTTACCTCCTTTCGCCCTGAATGCAGTCTATCGCTAACGCGTGAACAAAATAGTTTCCTCGGTGATTATTCCGTAACGACTCGCAAAGAATATTTGCTGGCAGGATCGCAGACTACAAAGCCTGCGGATTGACAATCTTATCGTGAAGGCATAATTTCAGGAGTGAGGGTAGAGCGGGGTTTCCCCCGCCCTGGTAGTCTTAGTATGCAGGGTAGCTAATCACTAAGAGCACCACGATGATGAGTAGCTTCATCATGACCCTTTCCTTATTTAAGGCCCCTTCCTCGGGAGGGGCTTTCCCGTTTCAGCGTCCCGCTGAAATCGTCGGCCTACCTCCTTTTGCCCTGAATGCAGTCTATCGCTAACGCGTAGATAAAATAGTTTCCTGTGTTATTACTGGATGCGTGCTCGCAAATGTGCCCGCCATTCAGACGATTCCCGATAGTGTTTCATAATTCCTCCATTTTTCTCCCTGATTGGCTGGCTACACTAGTATCATTCCGCGAAACGTTTCAGGAAGAGAAACTCTTAACGATGAAAGGCAGTTATAAATCCCGTTGGGTAATCGTAATCGTGGTGGTTATCGCCGCCATCGCCGCATTCTGGTTCTGGCAAGGCCGCAATGACTCCCGGAGTGCAGCCCCAGGGGCGACGAAACAAGCGCAGCAATCGCCAGCGGGTGGTCGCCGTGGTATGCGTTCCGGCCCATTAGCCCCGGTTCAGGCGGCGACCGCCGTAGAACAGGCTGTTCCGCGTTACCTCACCGGGCTTGGCACCATTACCGCCGCTAATACTGTTACGGTGCGCAGCCGCGTGGACGGCCAACTGATAGCGTTACATTTCCAGGAAGGCCAGCAGGTCAAAGCAGGCGATTTACTGGCAGAAATTGACCCCAGCCAGTTCAAAGTTGCATTAGCACAAGCCCAGGGCCAACTGGCAAAAGATAAAGCCACGCTTGCCAACGCCCGCCGTGACCTGGCGCGTTATCAACAACTGGCAAAAACCAATCTTGTCTCCCGCCAGGAGCTGGATGCCCAACAGGCGCTGGTCAGTGAAACCGAAGGCACCATTAAGGCTGATGAAGCAAGCGTCGCCAGCGCACAGCTGCAACTCGACTGGAGCCGCATCACCGCACCAGTCGATGGTCGCGTTGGTCTCAAGCAGGTTGATGTTGGTAACCAAATCTCCAGTGGTGATACCACCGGGATTGTGGTGATCACCCAGACGCATCCTATCGATTTGCTCTTTACCCTGCCGGAAAGCGATATCGCTACCGTCGTGCAGGCGCAAAAAGCCGGGAAACCGCTGGTGGTAGAAGCCTGGGATCGCACCAACTCGAAGAAATTAAGCGAAGGCACGCTGTTAAGCCTCGATAACCAAATCGATGCCACTACCGGTACGATTAAAGTGAAAGCTCGCTTTAATAATCAGGATGATGCGCTGTTTCCCAATCAGTTTGTTAACGCGCGCATGTTAGTCGACACCGAACAAAACGCCGTGGTGATCCCCACCGCCGCCCTGCAAATGGGCAACGAAGGCCATTTTGTCTGGGTACTGAATAGCGAAAACAAAGTCAGCAAACATCTGGTGACACCGGGCATTCAGGACAGTCAGAAAGTGGTGATCCGCGCAGGTATTTCTGCGGGCGACCGCGTAGTGACGGACGGAATTGATCGCCTGACCGAAGGGGCGAAAGTGGAAGTGGTGGAAGCCCAGAGCGCCACCACTTCGGAAGAGAAAGCCACCCGCCGCGAATAAGCGAAAACAGGAGCACGCTCCTGATGCAGGTGTTACCCCCGAGCAGCACAGGCGGCCCGTCGCGCCTGTTTATTATGCGTCCTGTCGCCACCACGCTGCTGATGGTGGCGATCTTACTCGCCGGGATTATCGGTTATCGAGCCCTGCCCGTTTCGGCGCTGCCGGAAGTGGACTATCCGACCATTCAGGTGGTCACCCTCTACCCAGGTGCGAGCCCGGATGTCATGACCTCTGCCGTTACCGCGCCGCTTGAACGCCAGTTTGGGCAGATGTCTGGCCTGAAACAGATGTCGTCGCAAAGTTCCGGCGGTGCGTCAGTTATCACCTTACAGTTCCAGCTAACATTACCGCTCGATGTCGCCGAGCAGGAAGTGCAGGCCGCGATTAACGCTGCGACCAACTTGTTGCCGAGCGATCTGCCTAACCCGCCGGTTTACAGCAAAGTGAACCCGGCAGATCCGCCGATCATGACGCTCGCCGTCACCTCAACCGCCATGCCGATGACGCAAGTGGAAGATATGGTGGAAACCCGCGTCGCGCAGAAAATCTCGCAGATTTCCGGCGTCGGCCTGGTGACACTTTCCGGCGGTCAGCGTCCGGCTGTTCGCGTCAAACTTAACGCTCAGGCGATTGCCGCCCTCGGCCTGACCAGCGAAACCGTGCGCACCGCCATTACCGGCGCTAACGTTAACTCGGCAAAAGGTAGCCTCGACGGCCCTTCCCGCGCGGTCACCCTTTCCGCGAACGACCAGATGCAATCCGCCGAAGAGTATCGCCAGCTAATTATTGCCTACCAGAACGGCGCGCCGATTCGTCTGGGCGATGTCGCAACCGTAGAGCAAGGAGCAGAAAACAGCTGGCTCGGCGCGTGGGCGAACAAAGAACAGGCCATTGTGATGAATGTTCAGCGCCAGCCAGGTGCTAACATTATCTCCACCGCCGACAGCATCCGGCAGATGCTGCCACAGCTCACCGAGAGTCTGCCGAAATCGGTGAAGGTGACGGTACTTTCTGACCGTACCACCAATATTCGCGCATCCGTCGATGATACTCAGTTTGAATTGATGATGGCTATCGCGCTGGTAGTCATGATTATCTACCTGTTTTTGCGCAATATTCCGGCGACCATCATTCCCGGCGTCGCCGTGCCGCTGTCGTTAATCGGCACCTTCGCGGTCATGGTGTTTCTCGATTTTTCAATCAATAACCTGACGCTGATGGCGTTAACTATCGCCACCGGATTTGTGGTCGATGACGCCATCGTGGTGATCGAAAACATTTCCCGCTATATCGAAAAAGGCGAAAAACCGCTGGCGGCGGCGCTCAAAGGCGCGGGTGAAATCGGCTTTACCATTATCTCGCTGACCTTCTCACTGATTGCAGTGTTGATCCCACTGCTATTTATGGGCGATATCGTCGGGCGACTGTTCCGCGAATTTGCCATTACTCTGGCAGTCGCGATTTTGATCTCAGCCGTGGTGTCGCTGACCCTGACGCCGATGATGTGCGCACGGATGCTCAGCCAGGAGTCACTGCGTAAACAGAACCGCTTCTCCCGTGCCTCGGAGAAAATGTTCGACAGAATAATCGCCGCCTATGGTCGTGGACTGGCGAAAGTGCTGAATCATCCGTGGCTGACCTTAAGCGTGGCGCTCAGCACGCTGCTGCTTAGCGTGCTGCTGTGGGTGTTCATTCCGAAAGGTTTCTTCCCGGTGCAGGACAACGGCATTATTCAGGGCACTTTGCAGGCACCGCAATCCAGCTCCTTTGCCAATATGGCCCAGCGACAACGCCAGGTCGCGGACGTGATTTTGCAGGATCCGGCAGTGCAAAGTTTGACCTCATTTGTTGGCGTTGATGGCACTAACCCGTCGCTGAACAGTGCACGTTTACAGATCAATCTCAAACCACTGGATGAACGAGATGACCGGGTGCAAAAAGTCATCGCCCGTCTGCAAACGGCGGTAGATAAAGTGCCGGGCGTCGATGTCTTCCGGCAACCAACGCAGGACCTGACTATTGATACTCAGGTCAGCCGCACCCAGTACCAGTTTACCTTGCAGGCCACGTCACTGGATGCGCTCAGTACCTGGGTGCCACAGTTGATGGAAAAACTCCAGCAGCTGCCACAGCTTTCTGATGTCTCCAGCGACTGGCAGGACAAAGGGCTGGTGGCGTATGTCAATGTTGATCGCGACAGCGCCAGCCGTCTGGGGATCAGCATGGCGGACGTCGATAACGCCCTTTACAACGCGTTTGGTCAGCGACTGATTTCCACTATTTATACTCAGGCCAACCAGTATCGCGTGGTGCTGGAGCACAACACCGAAAATACTCCTGGGCTTGCGGCGCTGGATACTATTCGCCTGACCAGCAGCGACGGCGGCGTGGTGCCGCTAAGCTCAATTGCCAAAATTGAGCAGCGTTTTGCGCCGCTTTCCATCAACCATCTGGATCAGTTCCCGGTAACGACCATCTCCTTTAACGTGCCGGATAACTATTCGCTGGGCGATGCGGTGCAAGCGATTATGGACACCGAAAAGACGCTGAATCTGCCGGTGGATATCACCACGCAGTTCCAGGGCAGCACCCTCGCCTTCCAGTCGGCGCTGGGCAGCACGGTCTGGCTGATTGTCGCGGCGGTGGTGGCGATGTATATCGTGCTCGGCATTCTGTACGAGAGCTTTATTCACCCGATCACCATTCTCTCGACGCTACCCACCGCAGGGGTCGGCGCGCTGCTGGCGTTAATGATTGCCGGTAGCGAACTGGATGTGATTGCCATTATCGGCATTATTTTGCTGATCGGTATCGTGAAGAAGAACGCCATCATGATGATCGACTTCGCGCTGGCTGCTGAGCGCGAGCAAGGCATGTCGCCGCGCGAAGCTATTTACCAGGCTTGTCTGTTGCGTTTTCGTCCGATCCTGATGACCACTCTGGCGGCTCTGCTTGGTGCGCTGCCGCTGATGTTGAGTACCGGGGTCGGCGCGGAACTGCGTCGTCCGTTAGGTATCGGCATGGTCGGCGGTCTGATTGTCAGCCAGGTGCTGACGCTGTTTACCACGCCGGTGATTTATCTGCTATTCGACCGCCTGGCATTGTGGACCAAAAGCCTCTTTGCCCGTCATGAAGAGGAGGCGTAAGTGAAGTTTTTTGCCCTCTTCATTTACCGCCCGGTGGCGACGATTTTACTGTCGGTCGCCATTACCCTGTGCGGCATACTGGGTTTCCGTATGCTGCCAGTCGCCCCGCTGCCGCAGGTCGATTTTCCGGTGATCATGGTCAGCGCCTCGCTGCCCGGTGCGTCACCAGAAACAATGGCGTCTTCCGTTGCCACGCCGCTGGAGCGCTCACTTGGGCGCATTGCCGGAGTCAGCGAAATGACCTCCAGCAGTTCGCTCGGCAGCACGCGCATTATTTTGCAGTTTGATTTTGACCGGGATATCAACGGCGCAGCGCGCGATGTGCAGGCGGCGATCAACGCCGCGCAAAGTCTGCTACCCAGCGGGATGCCCAGCCGTCCGACCTATCGCAAAGCGAACCCGTCGGATGCGCCAATTATGATCCTCACGCTGACATCCGATACTTATTCGCAGGGTGAACTGTACGATTTCGCCTCGACGCAGCTGGCTCCGACGATTTCGCAAATCGACGGTGTCGGTGATGTCGATGTTGGCGGCAGCTCGCTGCCCGCCGTACGCGTCGGGCTGAATCCGCAGGCGCTGTTTAATCAGGGCGTCTCGCTGGACGACGTACGCACTGCCATCAGCAATGCCAACGTGCGTAAACCGCAGGGCGCACTGGAAGATGGCACCCACCGCTGGCAGATCCAGACCAATGACGAACTGAAAACTGCCGCTGAATATCAGCCGCTGATTATTCATTACAACAACGGCGGAGCGGTTCGTCTGGGCGATGTGGCGACGGTGACCGACTCTGTACAAGATGTACGTAACGCCGGGATGACCAACGCCAAACCGGCGATCCTGCTGATGATCCGCAAACTGCCGGAAGCCAATATTATCCAGACGGTGGACAGCATCCGCGCCCGCCTGCCGGAGCTGCAGCAGACCATTCCGGCGGCTATCGACCTGCAGATCGCCCAGGACCGCTCGCCGACCATCCGCGCCTCGCTGGAGGAGGTGGAGCAGACGCTGGTGATTTCGGTGGCGCTGGTGATCCTCGTGGTGTTCCTGTTCCTGCGCTCGGGGCGCGCCACGCTGATCCCGGCCGTCGCCGTCCCGGTTTCCTTAATCGGCACCTTCGCCGCGATGTATTTGTGCGGCTTCAGCCTCAATAACCTGTCGCTGATGGCTCTGACCATCGCCACCGGCTTCGTGGTGGATGACGCTATCGTGGTGCTGGAGAATATCTCCCGCCATCTGGAGGCGGGGATGAAACCCCTGCAGGCGGCGCTGCAGGGGAGCCGCGAGGTCGGCTTTACCGTGCTGTCGATGAGCCTGTCGCTGGTGGCGGTGTTCCTGCCGCTGCTGCTGATGGGCGGCCTGCCCGGCCGCCTGCTGCGCGAGTTCGCCGTCACCCTGTCGGTGGCGATCGGCATCTCGCTGGCGGTCTCCCTCACCCTGACGCCGATGATGTGCGGCTGGCTGCTGAAAAGCGGCAAGCCCCACCAGCCGACGCGCAACCGCGGCTTTGGCCGCCTGCTGGTGGCCGTGCAGGGCGGCTATGGTAAATCGTTAAAATGGGTGCTGAAGCATAGCCGCCTGACCGGCCTGGTGGTGCTGGGCACCATCGCCCTCAGCGTCTGGCTCTACATTTCGATCCCGAAAACCTTCTTCCCGGAGCAG
>OGDT01000356.1_pt1 | contig 13645 bp, 15 predicted proteins | sample 1570521 | NCBI WGS metagenome assembly OGDT01 (sample SAMEA2582164, study PRJEB24529) | metagenome | biome: Human gut stool | place: China | collected 2011 | reverse complement strand
CGATGATCATTTGCGGGTGCATGGCCCGTCTGAAAAAGAACAACAGCGATTTGCACGATTTATTAGTAGATTATTATGTAGTCGGTATGACATTCATGTCACTGGCAGGTAAGCATTGCTGCTCTGATGGTTATATCGGGAAAAGGTTACAGAAGGCTGAGGGCATAATTGAAGGGATGTTAATGGCATTAGATATCCGGTTAGAGATGGATATCGTTGTTAATAACTCTAATTAATATGCCAATTGTTTACTAAAAATTATTAAAAATGGGGCGTTGAGACGCCCCCAAAAATAAAGGGTAATATATAACAGAAGGTTTATATAGTTAGAAGCAAGGTTGTGCTTCTAAAGGAAGTGGCTTGAGGGAGCCACTTATATGTTGGGGAGGCAAAGCCTCCCGCAACATATCTTTTTCGTAATCAGATTAGAACTGATACACCAGACCTACAGCGACGATGTCGTCGGTATCAATACCAGCTGTTTTGGTAAACTTACTATCGTCAATTAAGTTGATTTTGTAATCAACAAAAGTGGACATGTTTTTATTAAAGTAGTAAGTAGCACCGACATCGACATACTTGACTAAGTCTCGGTCACCATGAACACCAAGGTCTTTACCTTTTGACTGAAGGTAAGCAACAGATGGTCGCAGACCGAAGTCAAACTGATATTGTGCTACTGCTTCAAAGTTTTGTGCTTTGTTTGCAATATGGTTATTACCAAAAACGGTCATATTCTGAGTTTCAGAATATGTGGTAGCCAGATAGATATTGTTCGCATCATATTTCAGGCCTGCAGCCCATACTTCCGCATTTTTGCCGGAGGCATTGAATTTGCTCTTACCATAGGCGACCTGACCGTCAGTGCGATCTGATTTAGCATAGGTTGCACCCACGCCGAATCCTTCATACTCATAAGTAGTGGAGAAACCGAAACCATCACCATTGGCTTCAGTTACGTCAGTGCGGTCATTTTTACCCTGATACTGAGCAGCAAAGTTCAGGCCATCGACCAGACCAAAGAAGTCGTTGTTACGATAGGTTGCAACACCAGTGGTGCGACCAGTCATGAACACATCTGTTTGGGTCCAGGTATCGCCACCGAATTCTGGCAGAACGTCAGTCCACGCACCGATGTCGTATGCTACACCGTAGTTACGGCCGTAATCGATTGAGCCGTAGTCACCGAATTTCAGGCCTGCAAATGCAAGACGGGTTTTGTCTTTGGAGGAACCTTGAGATTCAGCGCGGTTGCCTTTGAATTCATATTCCCACTGACCGAAACCAGTCAGTTGATCGTTGATTTGGGTTTCACCTTTGAAGCCAAGACGGGCATAAGTAGTATCACCATCATCTGCATCGTTAGAGGAAAAGTAGTGCTTGGCATTAACTTTCCCGTACAGATCCAGCTTGTTACTGTCTTTATTATAAATTTCAGCTGCCTGAGCAGACATCGCCATCAGTACTGATGCAGCTACAGCAGAAATTGCCACTGTTAATTTTTTCATCGTGAGCCCTTTTTTTTGAACTATTATTAAAAAATGATGTCACTGCGCGATAAATATTCATCTAATCAATGTGATTATTTCAAGATGTAAGTTTTAGTTTCTCATTTAATTTGTGAAGTAGATCTCTATTTTTATCTGAACTTTTTCTATCGAAACCTATTTATGGCTCTTATTTGAACAAAAATAAACCTATTAGCTAATTTATATTAATGGCTGTTATTTATGGGGGTTCTATAATTCGGTGGTTTAATTTAAATCAACTAAAAATAACGCCGGAAATTATTTATTGGTTATTTGTTGAGGTTTTCTTATATATTTGTGGTGGTGTTTTGAACACTCGGTAGCATTCTCATAAATATCATTCAGTGGTTTACGTACGTAAAAAATTGGTTATGCTGTTAAGAGTGGTTACTTCGTCACACAGCTTAAACCCGCCGTCGAGCTGGTTTTTCCATTTTTTGAGTCTCGATATTAGCTGATAACTCAATACCTGAGTTATTCACTGACTCCGAGTCTGTTACGTTTCTGCTTTTTTGCGATACGTTGTATTCCCTCAATTTACACCCGCTTTGTCTGCGAGGTGGGGTTATGAAATCCATGGATAAGTTAACAACGGGTGTCGCCTATGGCACCTCAGCAGGTAGTGCCGGTTACTGGTTTTTACAGCTGCTCGATAAAGTCACGCCCTCACAGTGGGCAGCAATAGGTGTGCTGGGTAGCCTGGTATTTGGCCTGCTGACGTACCTGACAAACCTTTATTTCAAGATTAAAGAAGATAAGCGCAAGGCTGCGAGAGGTGAATAATGCCTCCATCATTACGAAAAGCCGTTGCTGCTGCTATTGGTGGCGGAGCAATTGCTATAGCATCAGTGTTAATCACTGGCTCAAGTGGTAACGATGGTCTGGAGGGTGTCAGCTACATACCATACAAAGATATTGTTGGTGTATGGACTGTATGTCACGGGCATACAGGAAAAGACATCATGCTCGGTAAAACGTATACCAAAGCAGAATGCAAAGCACTCTTGAATAAAGACCTTGCCACTGTCGCCAGACAAATTAACCCGTACATCAAAGTCGATATACCGGAAACAACGCGCGGCGCTCTTTACTCATTCGTTTACAACGTGGGTGCTGGCAATTTCAGAACATCGACGCTTCTTCGCAAAATAAACCAGGGCGATATCAAAGGCGCATGTGATCAGCTACGTCGCTGGACATATGCTGGCGGTAAGCAATGGAAAGGTCTCATGACTCGTCGTGAGATTGAGCGTGAAATCTGTTTGTGGGGTCAGCAATGAACAGAGTAACCGCGATTATCTCCGCTCTGGTTATCTGCATCATCGTCTGCCTGTCATGGGCTGTTAATCATTACCGTGATAACGCAATCGCCTACAAAGACCAGCGGGATAAAGCCACAACCATCATCGCTGATATGCAGAAGCGTCAACGTGACGTAGCAGAACTCGACGCCAGATACACAAAGGAGCTTGCTGATGCTAACGCGACTATCGAAAGTCTCCGTGCTGATGTTTCTGCTGGTCGTAAGCGCCTGCAAGTCGCCGCCACCTGTGCAAAGTCAACGACCGGAGCCAGCAGCATGGGCGATGGAGAAAGCCCAAGACTTACAGCAGATGCTGAACTCAATTATTACCGTCTCCGAAGTGGAATAGACAGGATAACCGCGCAGGTTAACTACCTGCAGGAGTACATCAGGACTCAGTGCCTGAAATAATTTTTTTGCAAATCACAAAGTCCATTTAATGAGCCTCGCGATGCGGGGCTTTTTTATGTCCGCAGTAAACGCGCTTCACACGCGCGACTTATGAACACAGAACCTTTCAGGATGACCCTTGAGGATGCCGGTTTGGTGATCGGTACCTTTCTGTGGGCCGGAATCCTGTGTGACAAGGTTCATCACTAAAAGGTAATTACTGATGAAGTACCCAACAGTTATTGTCAATGGTGTGTCCGTTCGTGTTGATGAGGATGGACGCTACAACTTAAACGATCTCCATGCAGCAGCAGTTGCAAATGGAGAGGCTACAGAGCAACAGCGCCCAAGCCAGTTTTTGCGTAGCGCGCAGATAAAACGCTTCATCAAAGCACTGGAGGCCAAAGTGCAAAAAAGCACTTTGGAACAAATTCAACCACTTAAAATAATCAAAGGTGGTGCAGAACCAGGTGTGTGGGGTGTTGAACTTCTGGCAATCAGATATGCAGCATGGATTAAGCCGGAATTTGAAATCGAAGTTTATGAAGTTTTCAAAACGGTTGTCCGTCTCGGCGTTGGCGCAATGTCCCGTCTGAATAGAATCGATCACATCATCAATACTGAAACCAAAGCGATAAGCCAGTGCGCAAGACAAATGGCTAAGTGGGGTGTTGGTGGGCGAAAAAGATTGCTTCATGTTGCACGTGAGAGAGCGGCAAATGAAGTGCAAATGTATTTGCCCGGGATGGTGTGATTTCGCAGGTTAATCCGAGCAGTCCTTCAGTGAGGCTGCAATAATGCTTTATTCGTATGAAGACGAAGGGTAATCTGTAGACTCTGATTATCTAATGGAAGGTTTATGATGGACAATTATTTTAAATCTGGCGATAACCGAGTATCTGATTCTGAGCACCAGCGTTTAGTGGCTACCAAAGCAGCTCTTGAAATTATCAAGGCCGCCGTATCTGCCCCTACCCATGCGAAAAACGTGTCTTATGATTTGGAGGAGGCAATAAAATATCTTCCACGGTTGACTGATGCTATTCAGGAAACGATTGGCAAATAGCATTTGATTTTAGTTTTATTATCTCACCTTAAATATGAGTGAGATTAATACAAAGCTACCTACGAGTAGCTTTTTAATGGCTTATACCTTACACGGGATAACTTAACTGATATCCCCACAAGCGGATAAAGAGATTCTCAATGTCCAACATCTACCAAATCACGTTAACCACCCAAACAGGCGAAACCGTTACGAGCAAGACGTCACGATTTCAGCATGAGTTGGTTAACGGCTTTGTGCCGCTTGTGATCGAGACGGGAGAGTGACTGTATTTCTCTCCCGACAATGTGAAGCGCATACAGTTCACGCCAGAATTGAATGATGAAGCGTGATAAGTGGCTATTTTGTGGTATAGGTTTATGCGCTAAAACAATCAATTAGCTCAGTCAATGATCTCTATTGTCCTGCAACTTGTTTAGTGAGTCTTAGGATGATGCTGCCAAGAATAGCTATGAATTTTTCACGATTATTGGCATCTGGACGGTTAAGATTCAGCTCAATGTCTCCAACTTTTATGCCGAATCTTGCTGAGTTAATGAGATCTTCCTGACCACCTCGGCTAATAAATGTTCGTAATGATTCAATTTCTGCGTCAGTTATTTCCGGGTTGTCTATTTGATGAGAGCGAACATTTCTTATTCTATTTAGGCGTTTAAGTTCTGCGACGGAGTGTTCATTTAGGCCGAGGTTGGCAGCTAGCTGAATTTTTGCGGCATAGGTCATGGTTAAGTTTTCACCAAATCCATCAAATAGATTTTGGTTACCTACAGCGGCGCAACAAAATGCCTCAATCATTGCTTCTGTAATCAGATGTACTCTTAAAACCAAACCAATATCATCTTCAGTATTTACTAACCTTTCAATTCGTTGCCAAGTTGCTTCGTTCATTATGAACTTTGATTCAAAAATTTCAGGATTCATTTATTTACCTTATCAGCAGGGGAAAATATGGCGCTCACTGACAAACAAGAAATGTTCTGTCGCGAGTACCTCATCGATTTAAACGCCACGCAAGCGGCTATTCGGGCGGGGTACAGCGCAAAAACAGCCAACCGTACTGCGTCCGAAAACATGTCAAAACCTGACATACAACTCAGAATCTCCGAATTGAAAGCACAACGCAATGACTCTGTTGGAATAAATGCAGAATATGTACTTAATCGCCTTATTGAAATCGACCAGATGGATGTGCTCGACATTCTCCTGCAAAACGGTGAGTTAAAGCCCATTAAAGACTGGCCTAAGGTATGGCGCACAACGTTATCAGGAATGGATGTTGTGGAGATGGTATCCGCAGATAGTGCAGCACTCCTGAAGAAAATCAAATGGCCTGATAAGGTTAAAAACCTCGAACTTCTTGGTAAGCATGTTTCTGTTCAGGCGTTTAAAGAACAAGCTTCTCACGAACTAACAGGCAAAGACGGCGGCGCAATCCAGATTGAAACATCACCGATGAGCACTCTATTCGGAAAATGACCTCGATTAATCCTATCTTTGAACCGTTCATTGAGGCGCATCGCTACAAAGTCGCCAAAGGCGGTCGAGGTAGCGGTAAGTCATGGGCAATTGCGAGGCTTCTTGTTGAAGCGGCGCGTCGGCAGCCTGTGCGTATTCTTTGCGCTCGTGAGCTGCAAAACAGTATCAGCGATTCGGTAATCCGGTTGCTTGAAGACACCATCGAGCGTGAAGGATATTCGGCTGAGTTTGAAATTCAGCGTTCCATGATTCGTCATCTCGGAACGAATGCTGAATTCATGTTCTACGGCATCAAAAACAACCCGACGAAGATTAAATCGCTCGAAGGCATTGATATCTGTTGGGTGGAAGAAGCTGAAGCGGTAACGAAGGAATCATGGGATATCCTGATACCAACCATCCGCAAGCCATTTTCCGAAATATGGGTGAGCTTCAACCCGAAGAACATACTCGACGATACCTATCAGCGGTTCGTCGTAAATCCTCCTGATGATATTTGCCTGCTGACGGTGAACTACACCGACAACCCGCACTTTCCTGAAGTTCTCCGTCTGGAGATGGAAGAGTGCAAACGCAGAAATCCGACACTGTATCGTCACATCTGGCTTGGTGAGCCAGTAAGCGCAAGTGATATGGCAATCATCAAACGTGAATGGCTTGAAGCCGCAACCGATGCGCACAAGAAACTCGGATGGAAAGCGAAAGGCGCTGTTGTCTCTGCGCATGACCCGTCAGATACAGGGCCGGATGCTAAAGGTTATGCATCGCGTCACGGTTCGGTTGTTAAGCGCATTGCCGAAGGTCTGCTGATGGACATCAATGAAGGTGCTGACTGGGCAACTTCGCTGGCGATTGAAGACGGTGCTGACCATTACCTGTGGGATGGTGATGGTGTTGGTGCTGGCCTACGCAGACAGACAACGGAAGCGTTCTCCGGCAAGAAAATCACCGCCACGATGTTCAAGGGCAGTGAATCGCCATTCGATGAAGATGCGCCGTATCAGGCCGGAGCATGGGCTGATGAAGTTGTACAGGTCGACAACCTTCGCACTATTGGTGATGTGTTCCGCAATAAGCGAGCGCAATTCTATTACGCGCTGGCTGACAGGCTGTATCTGACATATCGGGCGGTTGTTTACGGTGAGTATGCAGACCCCGACGACATGCTGAGTTTCGACAAAGAAGCGATAGGCGAGAAGATGCTGGAGAAGCTGTTTGCAGAACTGACGCAGATTCAGCGCAAATTCAATAACAACGGGAAGCTGGAGCTAATGACTAAGGTCGAAATGAAGCAGAAGCTCGGTATTCCATCTCCTACGTGAGGTGAATAAATGCCGATTGTTGGCTGGTATCGGTGGTGTCAACTCAAACGCTCCGAGCGTAAATGACATCGGCAATACGCTTCAGCTTATCAGGCAGAACAATGATATTGAGCGTTCAGGCGCTAACAATGTTGGGCTGACTGCTTTGCAAGGCCTTTCAGGTATTGCGGGTGTTTTTCAGCAGGAAAAGCAGGCTCAGCGGCAGAAAGAATTTCAGCAGGCATACGCTAAAGCTTATGCGTCTGGTGATCGCGGTGCTTTGCGTCAGTTGGCTACTCAATATCCAGACCAGATTGAATCTGTTCGTAAAGGCATGGGATTCATTGATGAAGACCAGCGTAATTCTATCGGCACCTTAGCGGCTGGCGCACGCCTTGCGTCATCGTCTCCAGAAGCAATGCAATCATGGCTGCAAAACAACGCCAAGGAACTGACTCGCGTCGGTGTTGACCCTAACAGCGTTGCTCAGATGTATCAGCAGAATCCTTCAGGATTTGGTGAGTTTGTTGATCACCTTGGGATGGCTGCGCTTGGTCCGATTGATTACTTCAATGTTCAGGACAAGATAGCTGGTCGTGAGATTGACCGAGGCAGACTGGCAGAGACAATCCGCAGCAATCAGGCTGGCGAGGCGCTAACAGCGCGTGGTCAGAATATCACGATGCGCGGTCAGGATTTATCGATGCAGAGAGCATCAATGAAAGGGGCGGTTGGGAATAATGAGCGTACAGTTCAGTTAGCAGATGGCAGAACTGTAACGGTAGGCGGGAAGCTTCACGGCGCTGGGGCTAATGCGTTCTACGAAGGTATCGACAACGAGGGGAATATGGTTCGCGTTCCTGCTGGTTCTATTGCCGCTCCGGCTACATCGGCAGCAAGCGCGCAGAATTACGCAATGAAGAAAGATCTTGATGCAATTTCTGGTGCATCAATTGACGATCTTGGCTTCATGACTGGCATTACAGGCTCTTCAGGTTCTCCTGCTCTTGGTGCAGATATTCGTAGCCGTGCATCTGGTGGTGATCAGAGGAAACTATACAACGCTGCACAGCGAATCCAAGGAAAGATGCAGAATCAGGGCATTGCAGCAGCCAGAGACATGGGGGCATCCGGTATCAACACCGTTGCAGAAGCAAAGATGTATTTTCAAGGTATGCCACAGGTTGATTTCTCAAGCCCTGAAGCACTGCAACAATCAATGCGCGACATTCAGCAATATACCGACAATTACAACCAGCAATATAACGTTAATGTCGGTAATGGCGGGAAGAAATCATCAAGGCAACAGCCAGCTACTCAGCAATCAGCAGGAGGTAGCTACACGTCAAAATCAGGCATTCAATTTACGGTGGAATGATGAAAGTAACTGCAAACGGTAAGACATTTACCTTCCCTGATGGTACGAGCACGGAAGATATTGGCACCGCCATTGATGAGTATTTTGCTGGTCAGGCTGTTCAGCAACAAACAGTTAATCAGGCCAATAATGCACCAACACGGGAAGAACCATCATTGATGCAACAAGCTGGCGATTGGCTCACTGGTGGTCAAAGTGCAGGGCAAATTGCAGAACAGGCTGGTCGTGGTCTGGTAAACATACCATTTGACGTATTACAGGGCGGCGCAAGTCTGATTAATGCAATCAGTCAGGGGCTTGGTGGCCCCAAGGTTTTGGATGATGTTTATCGTCCAGTAGACAGACCGACAGACCCCTACGCTCAAGCTGGAGAAACAATTGGCGGGTATTTAGTTCCAGGAGTTGGAACGGCAGGAAGCATGGCTATTGGATCACTGGCAGAGGCCGCAAATCAGAAAGGTGATTTCGCACAAAATGCAGCTAAAAATGCCGGAGTTAACCTTGCCGCTCAGGGTGTTCTTTCCGCAGCAGCAAAGGGAATAGGGCGTGGAATAACGGCTATAAAAGGTGATATTGCGCCAGAAGTGGCAAAGAAAATTGCCACATCAGAATCGATGGGCGTGACACCAATGACATCTGATGTTATCCCGCCGAAAAATGCTTTCACTCGCGGACTTACTCAGGATGCTGAGGGGGCTTTGCTCGGGACAGGCTCAAAGCGAGCGGAGCAATATGCAACGCGTAGTAAGCTGGTAAGCAATTATTTTGACCGTTTTGGTGAGTACAACCCTGATGATGTGGTGAGATCTCTGACCACCACGTTAAGGGGACGGAAGGATGCCGCTGGCGCTGTTATCAATGACGTCACCAATAAAATGGGTAATGCCGCAGTTGATACCACAAATACCATGAATGCTCTGAATACAGCGATCGCAAGACAGGAACGGCTTGGGACTTCTGCCAATCAAAACCTGCTTACATCCTTGCGTAACCTACGTGAAGAATTAGCAAACCCTGCAACTGATTTGGATGTTACGTTTGATCTCTTGCGCCAGCACAGAACAGCATTTAGATCTAATGTTCAGGGAGATGCCATGGTCTTCCCCAACCAGGCAAAAGCAGCTACCAATATGGTAGAGAATGCAATGTCAAAAGACCTTCGTAACGCAGTTGCCAAAAACCTCGGTGCTTCAGACGCAGCAAAATACCTTAAAGCAAATTCCGATTATGCAAACGTTTATAATAAGGTGCTTAATAAAAACATTGCTAACAAGCTCAACAAGGCAAGCAGTGAAGCCAGTCCTGAACTTATAAATACTGTTGTATTAAGCAGAAAACCATCTGACGTGAAACGAATCTGGAGCGCATTGGATGATAAAGGGAAAGATGCTATGCGTGCAGCTTACGTCAGCAAAATAGCGGAAAAGGCCGGTGACTCTCCAGCCAAGTTCATCACGGAAGTTAATAAGCTGAAATCTCAGTCAGGCGGTGAAATTTACAACACTATTTTTTCTGGAAAGCACATGAAAGAACTTGATGCTCTTCATGAAGTTCTACAGCAAGCAGCAAGATCAGACACCGCAAATGTAGTAACTCAGACGGGGCAATCGCAAGCCAACAGGATAAGGACGATTGGCGCAACTACGACTCTTGGCGTATCAATGGGGCTTGAGGCTGGTTTCGGTGCAATGATGCGCTTGTATGAATCCAAAGCAGCAAGGAATGCGCTCTTACGTCTGGCAAACACTAAAGCTGGAACGCCAGCTTATGAAAGAGCGCTAAATCAGGCGGCTACTGCCGTGCGCCCGCTCTTAGTTAACGAAGCTACCCGGCAGTAGCACTGTAAGCCAAGGACGGCATTTATTTTATAGTTTTTATGAATTCTTTATTAAATCCCTTTGCTTCTCCGGGGTATCTTCCGAAGACAATTTTTATAAAAACAGAAAAAATAAAGATAGCAACGCTTAACAACAATTGCAGTATCATTGGAACCCAAAGAACTACAGGCTCTATATTCATGAAACCAAATATTCTTCCGGCGATCATGGCGAAGTACCACACTGTTATCAGCAAACTTAGTGGCATATGAATTACTGATATTACCAATCCAAGAGCATCAGTAATTCTGTTTTCAAATTTTTCAGGGGAAAACTTTTCTTTAAGGTAATTCAGTGCGCAGGCCTCATTCTCTGGATTTTCAGCATTTTTCCCTATAGCAATAGAAATCTCAGATATCCTTGATTCAATTCTTTTACGTTTAATAAAACTAGAAAAAAAGAACCACGCAATCTGCAACCCTATCCCCAGAAATAGAGTTGCGGCAACTAGCACAGCGTAACTCATAGAATCAGACACACCAACCTCCTTAGTTTTGCGCAGGATACCATGAAAAAAGTTAACATTGGAAACGTACCAAAGATGCTCGTTCCGCTCTTTGAGAGCGGTACAATTGTGTTTTGTAGAGACTTTCCAGAATGGCAACGCCTGCATCAAAAACTTGGCGTTGACGTGCATGACTCGGACGCCAACGGAGCGTCTCATACAATGAGTAGCGAGAATGGTGTTTTGCATGTGATAGGCGTGTTCAATGGCAAACTATCTACTATTGCCCATGAGTGCGCTCACATGGCATTCGATATCTGCTCAAGGGTAGGTGTTGATGTTGAACCAGGAAGAGCCAACGAGACTTACTGCTACTTAATGAGCAGGCTTGTTGAGTTCTGCGAGCGACATATCAAAAAGCCGGAGTGACCCGGCTTGATTATTACTTTTTGCTGTCTGGAGTTCGCTTATCCAATACCCAGCCATGACCTGGCTTTGTTGTTGGTGGAAGCCTTTCGTTGTCCTTGACGGTTGCAAAATTGTCTTTCTTACCGCCGCGTGGGCCAACTTCTTGGTATATTCCGCCGTTTTTTCCTGTGTTTTCACCTGGTTTTTTCGCCATGATATACCTCAACATACACCCGTTATTGGGCGATTAAATATTGATCTCATTTTATAAGTAGTCAATATGGCCCAGGTAAATGCAAAAATTAACCCACCTTCAGGTGGGTTTTTTGTACAAATCCTTCAGCGTATCAAACACCATCTTCTTAACAAGCTCTGACTGCTCATCAGCGATGCGTTCCGCATCGTCTCGATAGCCTGAAATTTTGGATGGCTTTGATACAGCATCAGTCACTATCTGAACTAATTCTGAATTAAGAGAGCGGCCATTGGATTTGGCTCGCTGTTTTAGTTTTTCCTTTAATTCGTAAGGTAGCCGCAGATTAAATTGCGGGTCATCTCTTCCCATTCTTGATGCCTCGCTTTTGTGAGTGGATCGGCATCTTATTATCTGCTGGTTGCATCCTCAATAAGACCACAGTGGTCTCTTTGTTTGATTAATAATGCATCACTGTGGCAATGCTGCGGCGATTCCTTGTATCTGGAGCAAATTAAATGACAGACATTACAGCCAATGTTGTAGTGAGTATGCCTTCGCAACTCTTCACTATGGCGCGTTCTTTTAAAGCCGTAGCCAATGGCAAAATTTATATCGGTAAAATTGACACTGACCCGGTAAATCCTGAAAACCAGATTCAGGTTTATGTAGAGAACGAAGACGGTTCTCACATTCCTGTTTCGCAACCAATAATCATTAACGCTGCTGGATATCCGGTATATAACGGACAGATTGCCAAATTCGTTACCGTGCAAGGCCATTCTATGGCTGTTTATGATGCGTATGGTGCGCAGCAGTTCTATTTTCCTAATGTGCTGAAGTATGATCCTGATCAGTTACGGCAGCAATTAGAAGACCCAGATGGAGCGAATAAATACCCAAAACTTCAGATAGCAAGATGGAGAGACAGTTATGATGTAAGAGGTTGGGGGGCTATTGGTGATGGTGTTCATGATGACACATCAGCTCTATCAGAATTACTTTCTGTTGCAACAGGTGGTGAAAAGATAGATGGGCGAGGGCTTACTTTTAAAGTATCAACTCTTCCAGATGTCAGTCGATTTAAAAATGCTCGTTTTTTATTTGAGAGAATACCGGGTCAGCCTCTTTTTTATGCTTCTGAAGATTTTATCCAGGGAGAGTTATTTAAAATTACAGATACACCGTGGTACAACGCCTGGACGCAGGATAAAACGTTTGTATATGACAATGTCATCTATGCGCCTTTTATGGCTGGAGACCGCCATGGTGTAAATAACCTCCATGTTGCATGGGTTCGCTCAGGAGATGACGGGAAGACCTGGACAACGCCGGAATGGCTTACAGATTTACATGAAAACTATCCCACAGTTAACTATCACTGCATGAGTATGGGGGTTGTCAGAAATCGCCTTTTTGCTGTAATTGAGACGCGGACCGTGAGCGGAAATAAACTGCAGGTTGCAGAGTTGTGGGATCGCCCAATGAGTCGCAGCCTTCGCGTTTATGGTGGTATAACGAAAGCAGCAAATCAGCAAGTCGCTTATATTCGCATTACTGATCACGGATTATTTGCTGGTGATTTTGTCAACTTCTCAAACTCTGGTGTTACAGGTGTTACCGGGAATATGACGGTGACTACTGTTATTGATAAAAATACTTTTACAGTTACGACGCAAAATACCCAGGATGTGGATCAGAATAACGAGGGTAGATACTGGAGTTTTGGTACATCATTTCACTCGTCACCATGGAGAAAAACCAGTCTTGGAACTATTCCTTCTTTTGTTGACGGAAGCACTCCTGTTACTGAGATTCACAGTTTTGCGACGATTAGCGATAACAGTTTTGCTGTTGGCTACCATAATGGTGATATTGATCCACGCGAGCTTGGGATACTCTATTTCTCTGATGCTTTCGGTTCTCCTGGTAGCTTTGTTCGCAGACGCATACCTGTAGAATATGAGGCGAATGCATCTGAGCCATGTGTAAAATATTATGATGGCATTCTGTATCTGACGACCAGGGGGACATTAAGTACTCAACCCGGTAGTTCATTGCACAGAAGCTCTGATTTAGGTACATCATGGAATTCTCTTCGCTTCCCAAATAATGTTCATCACTCAAACCTTCCTTTTGCCAAAGTTGGCGATGAGCTGATTATTTTTGGCAGTGAGCGCGCATTTGGTGAGTGGGAAGGAGGAGAACCTGATAACCGTTATGCAGGAAATTATCCAAGAACATTTATGACCAGAGTTAACGTCAATGAGTGGAGTCTG
>OGDT01000345.1_pt1 | contig 13930 bp, 14 predicted proteins | sample 1570521 | NCBI WGS metagenome assembly OGDT01 (sample SAMEA2582164, study PRJEB24529) | metagenome | biome: Human gut stool | place: China | collected 2011 | reverse complement strand
GGTCATCCCCAGCTCGGCCATCACGTCATTAAGGTTCTCTTTGGCCACGTTCACCGCGCGGGTAACGCCCATTTTGCGCGCCAGCTCAAGACGGTACTCGTTGACGTCGGTGATCACCACGTTACGCGCGCCGACGTGTTTCGCTACCGCCGCCGCCATCACGCCGATCGGACCGGCGCCGGAAACCAGCACGTCTTCCCCGACCAGATCGAAGGAGAGCGCGGTGTGCACCGCGTTGCCGAACGGGTCGAAGATAGACGCCAGGTCATCAGAGATATTGTCGGGGATTTTAAAGGCGTTAAAGGCCGGGATCACCAGATACTCAGCAAAGCAGCCCGGGCGGTTGACGCCCACGCCGATGGTGTTGCGGCACAGATGGGTGCGGCCCGCGCGGCAGTTACGGCAGTGGCCGCAGGTGATATGCCCTTCGCCGGAGACGCGGTCGCCAATCTTAAAGCCGCGCACTTCCTGACCAATCCCCACCACTTCGCCGACATATTCGTGACCGACCACCATCGGCACCGGAATGGTCTTCTGCGACCACTCATCCCAGTTGTAGATGTGCACGTCGGTCCCGCAAATGGCGGTCTTGCGGATTTTAATCAGCAGATCGTTATGGCCGACTTCCGGTTCCGGTACGTCGGTCATCCAGATGCCTTCTTCCGCTTTCAGTTTGGATAACGCTTTCATCTCATACCCTTATTAGGCGATGACGCCCAGTTGTTTGCCGATGCGGGTAAAGGCTTCCACCGCACGCTCAATTTGTTCAGGGGTATGCGCCGCCGACATCTGGGTGCGAATACGCGCCTGGCCTTTCGGTACCACCGGATAGAAGAAGCCGGTGACATAGATCCCTTCTTTCTGCAGCTCGCGGGCAAAGTTCTGCGCCACCACCGCCTCACCCAGCATCACCGGAATGATGGCGTGGTCGGCGCCGGCCAGCGTGAAGCCTGCCGCGGTCATTTTTTCGCGGAACAGACGCGCGTTAGCCCACAGGCGATCGCGCAGGTCTGCCCCCTCTTCAACCATCTCCAGCACTTTGATGGAGGCGGCCACGATGGCCGGCGCCAGAGAGTTGGAGAACAGATACGGACGGGAGCGCTGGCGCAGCCACTCAACCACCTCTTTGCGCGCGGCGGTGTAGCCGCCGGAGGCGCCGCCAAGCGCTTTACCGAGCGTGCCGGTGATGATGTCGACGCGCCCCATCACATCGCAGTATTCGTGGGAGCCGCGGCCGTTTTCGCCGACGAAGCCGACGGCGTGGGAGTCATCGACCATCACCAGCGCATCGTATTTATCCGCCAGGTCGCAAACGCCTTGCAGGTTGGCGATCACGCCATCCATCGAGAACACGCCGTCGGTGGCGATCAGCACGTGACGCGCGCCGGCCTCGCGAGCTTCTTTCAGACGCGCCTCCAGCTCCTGCATGTCGTTGTTGGCATAGCGGAAGCGCTTCGCTTTACACAGACGCACGCCGTCGATGATCGAGGCATGGTTCAGGGCGTCGGAGATAATGGCGTCTTCCGGGCCGAGCAGCGTTTCAAACAGGCCGCCGTTGGCGTCGAAACAGGAGGAGTAGAGGATCGCGTCTTCCATACCGAGGAAATCGGCCAGCTTCTTCTCCAGTTGCTTATGCGTATCCTGGGTGCCGCAGATGAAGCGTACCGAGGCCATCCCGAAACCGTGGCTGTCCATGCCGGATTTCGCCGCGGCAATCAGTTCCGGGTGGTTCGCCAGACCCAGATAGTTATTGGCGCAGAAGTTAATCACGTGGCTGTCGCCGACGGTAATGTCCGCCTGCTGCGCCGAGGTGATGATGCGCTCTTCTTTGAACAACCCTTCGGCCCGAGCGGTCTCCAGATTGCTAGTTAACTGTTTGTAGAAATCACCACGCATTGCAACTCTCCAGATTCGGCAAAATTTGGCACATATTACCCAAAGCTATACGCTGATACGAGATGATGCAGGCCTGAATGAATTATTTGCAGCATAAATCACGTCAGCCCAGCACCTTATTCTGCGAATGGCTGTAGGCTTGCTCATGTGGTGATATGATAAGAGCATTCATGTCCGGATTGTCTCCGGGCTCTCAACTTCAAAGGTACAGTTATGATCATCGTTACCGGCGGCGCAGGCTTTATCGGCAGCAACATCGTTAAAGCGCTGAATGACAAAGGCATCACCGACATTCTGGTTGTCGACAATCTGAAAGACGGCACCAAGTTTGTGAATCTGGTTGACCTGAACATCGCTGACTACATGGATAAAGAAGACTTTCTGATCCAGATTAAGGCGGGTGAAGAGTTCGGTGAAATCGAAGCAATCTTCCACGAAGGCGCGTGCTCTTCCACTACCGAGTGGGATGGCAAGTACATGATGGACAACAACTATCAGTACTCCAAAGAGCTGCTGCACTACTGCCTGGAGCGCGAAATCCCGTTCCTGTACGCCTCCTCCGCGGCCACCTATGGCGGACGCACCAGCGACTTCATCGAGTCCCGCGAGTACGAACAGCCGCTGAACGTTTACGGCTACTCCAAATTCCTGTTCGACGAATACGTCCGCCAGATCCTGCCGGAAGCCAATTCGCAGATCGTCGGCTTCCGCTACTTTAACGTCTACGGGCCGCGCGAAGGCCACAAAGGCAGCATGGCGAGCGTCGCTTTCCACCTCAATACCCAGCTGAATAATGGCGAAAGCCCGAAACTGTTCGAAGGCAGCGACGGCTTCAAGCGCGACTTCGTCTACGTGGGCGACGTGGCTGACGTCAACCTGTGGTTCTGGGAAAACGGCGTTTCCGGCATCTTTAACCTCGGCACCGGCCGTGCGGAATCCTTCCAGGCCGTCGCCGATGCGACCCTGGCGTACCACAAAAAAGGCAGCATCGAGTACATCCCGTTTCCGGACAAACTGAAAGGCCGCTACCAGGCGTTCACTCAGGCGGATCTGACTAACCTGCGCAAAGCGGGCTATGACAAACCGTTCAAAACCGTTGCCGAAGGCGTAACGGAATATATGGCCTGGCTAAACCGCGACGCGTAAGAAACAAGCATGAAAATATTGGTGGTAGGCCCGTCTTGGGTGGGCGACATGATGATGTCGCAAAGTCTTTATCGTACGCTCAGGGCGCGCTATCCCCAGGCGATTATCGACGTGATGGCGCCAGCCTGGTGCCGTCCGTTGCTTTCGCGCATGCCGGAAGTGAACGAAGCGATCCCGATGCCGCTGGGTCACGGCGCGCTGGCTATCGGCGAACGCCGTAAGCTCGGCCACAGCCTGCGCGAACGTCGCTACGATCGCGCTTACGTGCTGCCGAACTCGTTTAAATCGGCATTAGTCCCTTTCTTTGCCAATATCCCGCTGCGCACCGGCTGGCGCGGCGAGATGCGCTACGGACTGCTCAACGACGCCCGGGTGCTGGACAAAGACGCCTGGCCGCTGATGGTGGAACGCTACGTGGCGCTGGCCTACGACAACGGCGTGATGCGCTGCGCCAAAGATCTGCCGCAGCCGCTGCTGTGGCCGCAGCTGCAGGTCAACGAAGGGGAAAAGTCGCAGGCCTGCAGCGCCTTTAACCTGTCCAACGATCGGCCGATCGTCGGCTTCTGCCCCGGCGCGGAGTTCGGCCCGGCCAAACGCTGGCCGCACTATCACTATGCTGCGCTGGCGAAAAAGCTTATCGACGATGGCTATCAGATTGCGCTTTTCGGCTCGGCGAAAGATAACGAGGCCGGCAAAGAGATCATCGCCGCCCTCAGCAGCGAGCAGCAGGCCTGGTGCCGTAATCTGGCGGGTGAAACCCAGCTGGAGCAGGCGGTCATTCTGATCGCCGCCTGTAAAGCTGTAGTGACTAACGATTCGGGGCTGATGCACGTCGCCGCGGCGCTGGACCGCCCGCTGGTGGCGCTGTATGGCCCGAGCAGTCCGGACTTTACCCCGCCGCTGTCGCATAAAGCGCGAGTGATCCGTCTGATTACCGGCTACCACAAGGTGCGCAAAGGCGATGCCGCGGAAGGCTATCATCAGAGCCTGATCGACATCACCCCAGAACGCGTCCTGCAAGAGCTGAACGAACTGTTAGCGGAAAAAACCGAGCACGAGGAAGCGTAACGGATGCGGGTATTGATCGTTAAAACCTCCTCCATGGGCGACGTGCTGCACACGCTGCCCGCGCTAACCGACGCCGCGCAGGCTATCCCCGGCATCCGCTTCGACTGGGTGGTTGAAGAGGGTTTCGCGCAGATCCCCTCCTGGCATAAAAGCGTCGAACGGGTGATCCCGGTGGCGATCCGCCGCTGGCGCAAAGCCTGGTTCTCCGCGCCGATCAAAGCCGAGCGTCAAGCCTTTCGCGAGGCCGTTCAGGCGGTAAAGTATGACGCCATCATCGACGCCCAGGGGCTGGTAAAAAGCGCCGCGCTGGTTACTCGCCTGGCGCACGGCGTCAAGCACGGTATGGACTGGCAATCGGCCCGCGAGCCGCTGGCGAGCCTGTTTTACAACCGCCGCCACCATATCGCGAAACAGCAGCACGCGGTGGAGCGTACCCGTGAGCTGTTCGCCAAAAGCCTTGGCTACGCGAAACCCCAGACCCAGGGGGATTACGCCATTGCGCGCCATTTCCTGCAGGACGAGGCTAGCGCTGCCGCGCCCTATCTGGTGTTTCTGCACGCCACCACCCGCGACGATAAGCACTGGCCGGAAACCCGCTGGCAGGAGCTTCTCGATCTGCTGGCCGACAGCGGCGTCCACATTAAGCTGCCGTGGGGGGCCCCGCACGAAGAGGCGCGGGCGAAGCGGCTGGCGGAAGGGCGGGATGGCGATGGTAGTTTTAAGTGCTGCCGCGCATGAGCCTTGAGCAGGTGGCGCAGGTTCTGGCCGGCGCCCGGGCCGTCGTCTCGGTCGATACCGGGCTGAGCCATCTGACCGCCGCGCTGGATAAACCGAACTTTACGCTCTACGGCCCGACCGACCCGGGGCTGATTGGCGGATACGGTAAAAACCAGCATATCGTGCGGCCGGAAAACAGCGCCAGCACCGGCGATATTGCGGCCAGCCGGATTCATCTTCTCCTGCAAAATCAGGGGCTGCTCTGATGGGATCCCTGTTTAAGCAGATCTACCGCTATACGCGCCCTCGCGCGTATCGCCACAATGAAAATCTGTGGCCTTTTACCCGTATTACGCGCGCGCCAAGCGGCGAAATCAGCGCGTTACGCTATAAAGGGAAAACGGTGCCGCTGGTCAGCCTGAGCGCGCTGAAAAACAGTATGCAGGGCGAAGTCCTGCTGACCGCCACCGGCCCCTCAACCCGCAATATCGATTTTTCCCTGTTGTCGAAAACGATCCCGGTGATGGGCGTCAATGGCGCCTGGCATCTTGCCGACCGGCTGCACTTTTCGCTCTATACCATCGTCGACATGGAATTTTTCGATAAGAAGCCGGACATTATCCGCGCCATTGTCAGCCAGCCGGATATTTTGCTGTTCACCACCATGCACGGGATCGCCAAAATCGTCGATCGCTATGGGGACGCGCTGCGCTGCCGTTTGGCGTTGATTGAGGACGGTTGCTATAAGATTTACCAGCCGAAAGTCGCCAGCGAAGCGATAAAGCGCACTTACCAGCAGAATGCGGCGATGTGCTTTCATCCTCAGCGCCCGGATATCTGTTTTAGCACCGATATTCGCCAGGGCATCTTTGATGCCGGCACGGTGGTCTACTGGGCGCTGCAAATTCTCGCCTGGCTGGGCTTCAATACTATCCTGGTGAGCGGCCTGGATATGACCAACTTTAACCAGCCGCGATTCTACGAAACACAACAAGAAAAATTGCCTTCTTACCTGGCAACAAAAGTGGATACCCTCGTCATGCCCTCCTTTGCGCATGCCGCGCAGGTACTGCAGCAACGCCAGATTCGGGTGATTAATTTTTCCCCAGAAAGCGCTGTGCCGGATACTATCTTCGAAAAGGTTGCGTTTAATGAGTACTTTAAAAGTGAGTAACTTCGCCAGACAGGGTTACTCGATTGTCTTTCCTTTGTTTTTATTTTTCAGCGCGATTTTTTGCATGTCCACCCGGACCAATAATCTGCTGCATTTATCGATCCTGCTGCTATTGCTGTCGCTGGTACGCCAGGAAAACCGCCAGGCGCTGGCCGGGGTGTTACGCGAGCAGTGGCAGACCTGGACGCTGCTGGCGGCTTTCTTTATCTATTACGCCCTCAGTAATGTGTGGGGCCATACGCCGCAGCATATTGACTCGCCGATCACCCACGGCGTGTATCTGACCGGGTATCTGTTGCTGATGACGATGCTGCTCAGGGACGGACGAACCCGCCGACTGGCGATGCTGGCGGTGGTCGGCGGGATCACCGTGCTCTCCCTGTGGACACTGATTATCGACCATACGCTGGTTCTCACCGAACGAGCGGTCTCTCCCGAGAACCCCGGACCAACGAACGTTATCGACCTTGCCGGTTACTGCGGCATCGGCATTTTAATCTGCGGCATGCTACTGAAAGAAAAAGCCAGCCACTGGCTCTATCTGCCGGTGGTCATCATGCTGGTGATGCTGCTGCTCACCCAAAGCCGCGGGCCGATCATCGCCCTGGTGCTGGCGGTCGGCTGTACGCTGCACCTGCACGTCTTCACCCGCCGCAACCTGCTGATCGCCGCGGCGCTGGCCGTGCTGGTAGCGCTGCTTTTGGTCATGACGCCGGTGGGCGACATGCTGCTCGCCCGTTTCGAGGAGCTGGGCACCCAAAGCGGGCTGCGCCTGAGCATCTGGCACCATACGCTGTCGGAGATGGCCAGCCAGCCGTGGCTGGGGCGCGGTTTCAGCTATGAACTGGATTTCATCAACTACAGCGGCGAGCACATCACCACCACCCACAGCGTGTATATGGGCGCCCTGCTGAAAGGCGGCATCGTGGGGTTACTGCTGCTGTTGGCGATCATTGCCTGCGGGCTATGGCAGGCGTGGCGCAAGCGCCATACCGACAGCCGCTACAGTCTGGCGATCCTGTTTTACGCGCTGGTGTTTATGGCCTCGCAGGGGATGTTTATCATCAGCAATCCCCGGGAAACCTGGGTGCTGTTCTGGCTGCCGCTGGGCATTGCGCTCAGCAAAGGGGTGGCGGAAAAACGCTAACAAAAAGGGCCGTCAGCGGCCCTTTTTATATTAACTTTTTAAATCAACTGCGGGCGGCGACCAGCCGGTCGGCCTGCTCTTTAATCACGGGCCACACCGACTCAATCGCCACATCGGCGACATTCGCTTCTTCACAGACTATCTGCTTCGCCTTGTCATAGCCCGGCGCCCAGATGTGATAGCCGGGCAGCCCGGTATTCTTGAGTTTGCGTTTGTTATAGACCGCCACCATCGGCTTATCGAAAGCCCGGGCAATATGCACGATCGAGGTGTCCGGCGTAATGACTAAATCACAGCTGCGGATCACTTCTACGGCGGAGTTGATGGTGCTGTCGGCGATGTACAGCGCCATATCCAGCCCCAGCTGGCGGATTTTTTCACTGCGCCCCACCATCACGATACAGACCCGGTAAGGCAGAGCATGTAGCCGCTCGACCAGGGTCGCCACCTGGTGACGACAGAAGTCTTTATCCTCGGAGGCGGTAAAAGGGTTAATGGCGATACGCAGTTCGACCTCTCCGGCCTGAGAAAGCAAGCGGGCCACTTTCTCCCGCTCATGGCGGCAGCCGGGGAGATGATAGTGATACGGGTGGTCGTCAACGATGCCAAACAGTTTCACCACCTGTTTATAGCGCTGGGAAATATGGCTGTTGCTGTAAAAAAAGCGATTGAGTGATCGTAAAGTTTATAGGGCTCTTTATTAAAACCAATCACGCTGGTCGCCCGTAAATCGGCGAGTAATTTAAAGCGTTCATAGCTGGTCACGTCATCAAAATCGATAACCGCATCAAAACCCGCCGCCCGCAACGTATTTAAGGACATGCGGGGCCGATATAAATATACTTGCTGAATGAATTCTGAGCCTGCTAATATTTCGCTGCATATTGGTCCGGTTAACACCGAAACCTGATATCCCCGTTCGGCCAGTATTCTGGCGCAGCCGGTCGTGACCACCATATCACCGACTTTATCATCCAGACGCAATAGCAGCACGCGGCGCACAGCCGCTGGGTCGAAGGCTTTACGCGCCGGCTTATTTCTGTATCGATAGTTAATTAAATTAAATTTAATGCCGCGGAAAAAAGCATTCTTTTTCCGCGTTAATTGTTTAAGGATACGCATACGGTACCTTGAGCTGTGTTAGCGCTGTGTAATTTTCCGCTGGTAATATTCTGCCAGCGTCATGCCCTTCACCTGCGGCGCCAGCCAGCTAAAAAAGGCTTCAAGGTCAGCGTATAAACGCTCAATATCCCGTTCATTCTGGAACGTGGGGCTGCCGCCGGGCATATACTCTGAAGAGTGGAGCATATATTCCACGTAGTCATTGCCCTGCGTCAACGTTTGTTCGACGACTTTTTTCATCGTCTCCACATTGCCGCCCATCGGTCGCAGCCAGTGTACGGAGGGGGAACGCACTTTGCCGCGCAGGCGGTCGTAACCCTGCTTCACGCTGTTCATCCACGCTGAGTGCTTGTACTGGATGCTCATCGGCACTTCCAGCAGCGGCGAGTGGCCCTCGCGGCTGATGTCATTTTCATCGAGGAAATAGGCATGCTGCGGAAAGCGGCGATAATCGGTCCCGCCATCGCCCTGCGGCGCCCCCTTGGCGGTCTTCCAGTTCACCCGCGGGGTCACCGAGCAATCCACCTGATACCCGTACTCCACCAGCAGACGCGCATAGCGCTCGTCAAAAGCCCAGCGCCCGGCGCGATGGCTAACCATTTTGGTCTGGAAGGTATCCTCCAGCAGACGCGTCATATAGTCGACCTTCTCACGCATCATAGCGTCGCTGTATTCAATAAGATAAGGCTTATGGCGCCAGTCATCTGCGGTCAGCGGCTCGGTCGGCGGGCTGTTCCACGCATGCAGATGCATGCCGACTTCCGCGGTGCCGCGGGCAATCACGTCTCTGGCGAATTCGATATAAAAGGGGTCGATGGCCATTTCATAGTTGGTCAAATAGACCGGTTTAAAGCCATACTTTTCGCAAAGCTGCTGAAAACGCGGAAGATAACGCGCATTCTCGGTGGTGATGCTGTCATGTTTTTGCCAGAGGTTATCGCCCTCTGTATCAATCGTGATGAGAAATGCGGGATTGTGCACGAAAACGTCCTCAGGCCATACGTATCGGGTCATGGTAGAGCAATACAACGCTTCTCTCAATCTGTCTGATCCCCTAGAATCGGAACCCTTATCCTGGATGAAGAACAGAGTATGACGCCTGAAACCCTCTCCCGCGGCCCGTTGAACCCGGCGCGGATCCTGGTCATTAAGCTGCGCCATCATGGCGACATGCTGCTGATCACGCCGCTTATTCACGCGCTGAAACAGCAGTATCCCGCCGCCAGCGTGGATGTCCTGTTGTATGAAGAGACCCGGGATATGCTCGCAGCCAACCCCGATATCCACCATATTTATGGTCTCGATCGCCGCTGGAAAAAGCAGGGAAAAAGGTATCAGCTGAAGATGCAATGGCAGCTCATTCAGACGCTGCGCCAGCAGCGGTACGATATGGTGCTTAACCTGGCCGACCAGTGGCCGAGCGCGGTTATCAGCAAACTGACCGGCGCCGCGACGCGGATTGGTTTTGATTTTCCGAAGCGCCGCCACCCGGTCTGGCGCTATTGCCACACCGCGCTGGCCTCCACCCAACAGCACAACCAGCTGCATACGGTACAGCAGAATCTCTCTATTCTCGCTCCGCTCGGTCTCCAGTTGAACGATGCGCCGGCGCGGATGGGCTACAGCGAAGCAGACTGGGCCGCCAGCCGCGCCCTGCTGCCGGAGGACTTCCGGGAACACTACATCGTCATCCAGCCGACGTCGCGCTGGTTCTTTAAATGCTGGCGCGAAGATCGGATGAGCGCCCTGATCAATGCGCTGTCCGCCGAAGGATACGCGGTGGTGCTCACCTCCGGCCCCGATGCTAGAGAGAAGAAGATGGTGGATACCATCATCGCCGGCTGCCCGCAGGCGCGACTACACTCTTTAGCCGGCCAGTTAACGCTGCGCCAGCTGGCGGCGGTGATCGATCATGCCCGGTTGTTTATCGGCGTCGACTCGGTGCCGATGCATATGGCTGCAGCCCTTGGCACTCCGCTGGTCGCCCTGTTCGGTCCCTCGAAGCTGACCTTCTGGCGTCCGTGGCAGGCGAAAGGCGAGGTGATCTGGGCCGGCGACTTCGGTCCACTGCCCGATCCGGACGCCATCAACACCAACCCCGAAGATCGTTATCTCGATTTAATTCCTACCGACGCCGTGATCGCGGCGGCGAAAAAGGTACTGGCATGAGTAAATTCAGGCTGGCTCTGGTGCGGCAGAAGTACCGCCCGGACGGCGGCGCAGAACGGTTTGTCTCCCGCGCGCTGGAAGCCCTCGACAGCAGTCATCTGCAGCTGAACGTCATCACCCGCGAATGGCAGGGGCCGGTCAAGCCCGACTGGCAGATCCAGATCTGTAACACACGCAAATGGGGGCGCATCAGCCGCGAGCGTGGGTTTGCCAACGCCGCGCGGGCGCTCTGGCAGCGCGAGTCCTTCGACCTGGTGCAGAGCCATGAGCGTATTCCCGGCTGCGATCTCTACCGCGCCGGCGATGGCGTTCATCGCCGCTGGCTGCAGCAGCGCTCGCGCATTTTACCGGCCTGGAAAAGCCGCCTGCTGTTCGCCGACCGTTACCACCGCTACGTCATGCAGGCGGAGCGCGAGATGTATGAAGACTCACACCTGCGCGGGGTGATCTGCAACGCCGAGATGATCAAGCGCGAGATCATCGAAGACTTTGGCCTGCCGGCGGAGAAGATCCACGTTATTTATAACGCCATTGATAACCAGCGCTTCCTGCCGCCGGACGAAGAGACCTTTGCCGCCTTACGCGCCAAATGGCAGCTGCCGCTGCAGGCGACCTGCCTGATCTACGTCGGCTCCGGCTTTGAACGTAAAGGGCTGGCGGCGGCGATCCGCGCCATCGCTCCCCCCGATCGCTACCTGCTGGTGGTCGGCAAAGATAAGGATCAGCCTCGCTATCAGGCGCTGGCGAAGAGCCTGAACTGTGAAGCGCGGGTGCGCTTCTTCGGCATGCAGTCGGAGACATTGCCCTTCTATCAAATGGCCGATGGTCTGCTGCTGCCGACCCTCTACGATCCGTTCCCCAACGTCATTCTCGAAGCGATGGCCTGCGGTCTGCCGGTGATCACCACCACCGGCTGCGGCGGGGCGGAGTTTATCGTCGACGGCCACAATGGTTACGTCTGCGACGCTCTGGATATCCCGGCGCTACAGCAGGCGGTAATGGCCCTGCCCGCGCGCGCGCTGGGCTCCGCGGAAGGCGGTCACGCCCGCGAGCGCATTATGGCCTGCACCAGCGAGCGACTCTCAACCCAGCTGCTTTCTCTTTATCAGGATCTGGTGAAATAACGATGCGCATCTTATTTGTGATTGACGGCTTACCCGGCGGCGGCGCGGAAAAAGTGGTCCTGACCCTGGCGGCACAGTTCCTGCGCGACGGCGATCGGGTGTCGCTCATTTCGCTGCGCGACGTCTGCGAGTATCCGTTGCCCGAGGGGCTCAACTACCAGGTGGTGACCGATCGTTGCCGTAAACCGTGGCGCAAGCTGACCGAGCTGTCCCGCCGCGCCCGCCAGCTGGACGCCGCAGTCGTGCGGGCCGAACAGCAGGGGCAATTTGACCTTGTGCTCTCCAACCTGCACAAAACCGACCGCATCGTCGCCCGCAGCCGGGCGCTGCGCGAGCGTAACGTCTGGTTCTGCCTGCACGGCGTCTTCTCTGCCTCCTACCTCGGACATCGCACCGGCTTTGACCGCTGGATGAAGCAGCAGAAGATTAAGCGAATTTACCAGGGTCGCAACGTGGTGACGGTTTCCGACGCGGTGGGGCGAGATCTGGTGGAAGAGTTTGCCCTGCGCCCGGCACAGCTGAAAACCATCTACAATCCCTTCGATATCACTGCCCTGCGCGCCGAGGCGGAAGCCGACAGCGAGCGCCCGGACGGTGACTACCTGATTCACGTCGGTCGCTTCCATCCGGGCAAACGCCATGACCGCCTGCTTGAAGCCTATGCGCAGAGCGGCATCGACGCACCGCTGGTGCTGCTAGGCCAGGGAAAACCGGAGCAAGAGCAGCGCCTGCGCCAGCTGGCAAAAACGCTGCACATTGACGATCGGGTGTGGTTCAAAGGCTTTCAGAAAAACCCCTTACCGTGGATCAAAGGCGCACGGATGCTGGTTTTGAGCTCCGATAGCGAAGGATTCGGCAATGTGGTGGTGGAGGCGCTGCTGTTACATACTCCTGTCGCCAGCACCCGCTGCCCCGGCGGCGTCACCGAGATCCTCACCGGCGAACTTGCCCGCGGTCTGGCGGATCTGACCAGTCCGGCGCTGGCTCAGACGATGCAAAGCATTTACCATAACCCGCCGGCCATCGACGGTGCCGCGCTGGAAAAATTCAGCGTCGTATCCATTTGTCAGCAGTACCGTCAGCTGCAGCGCACCTGACGCCGTTAGTTAACCAGGATCGAAGATTTATGAGTCAAACGCCTTTATTGAGCATCGTGGCTGCCGTCTACAACGGTGAGAAATTTCTAGCGCAATTCTTTGAGTGCATTGAACAGCAGCAGCTGGACAGCTATGAACTGATCCTGGTGAACGATGGTTCGACAGACAACAGCCTGGCGGTGATCGCCGAATGGCAGGAGCGGCTGCAGAACGTCCAGGTGCTGGAGCAGGAAAACCAGGGCGTCTCGGTCGCGCGCAATACCGGCCTCGCCGCCGCCAGCGGCAAATATCTCGCGTTTCCGGATATCGACGACAAACTCTATCCGGGCATGTATCGCACGCTGCTGGAGATGGCCGAGAAAGAACATCTCGATATCGCTACCTGCAACGGCACCTATGTGTACGAAAAGCGCCGCGAGAGCCACCCGATCTTCCCACTGGATCGCCTGCCCTCGACGGGTGTGCTGCCGGGCCATGTCTGGCTTAAGCAGGCCCTGGACTCGCGGAAGTTTCTGCACGTCACCTGGCTTAATATTTATCGTCACGACTTTATCCGCCAGCATCACTTCCATTTCGAGCCTGGCCTGCGCCATCAGGATATCCCATGGACCACAGAAGCCCTGCTGGCCGCGGAGCGCGTGCAGTACACCAGTCAGCAGTTCTATGATTACTACATTCACTCTGAGTCGGTGTCGCATAAGCCGGACAACGACGACACGCTGATGCGTTCGGCGCGCCACTATATGAAGATTCTGGAGATGCTGGAGGCGATTAACGGATAAAGTACGCCATATCGCCGCCTGTCGCTGGCAGATCGCCAAAGAAGGCCTGGGGATCATCCATACCTTCGATAGCATGAAAGATGAGTCCAAAAAGCATGTTATTATTAACGAATTCTTCGACCGCGGTATCTGGCGGTTAATCTGGAAAAACGCCTGTACTTTCCGTTTACGCTGGCGCCTGGGACGCCGTTATCTGCGTATTAAGCGTTATCGCCACGCGGTATAGACCAAAAACCCGCTGTTTCCGCCAAAGAGATAGCTTTACGCGGGCTAAATGCTTAGAATTTGCCCGCCAAAACAGAGAACGGATAAATAGTTTGGAATTGCTTTATACCACCCTACTTTACCTTATTCAGCCGCTGGTGTGGCTGCGGCTGCTGCTGCGCAGTCGTAAGGCTCCTGCCTATCGCAAACGCTGGGCGGAACGCTATGGCTTCTGTCAGAACAAGGTAGAGCCGGATGGCATTCTGCTGCACTCCGTTTCCGTC
>OGDT01000338.1_pt1 | contig 14067 bp, 11 predicted proteins | sample 1570521 | NCBI WGS metagenome assembly OGDT01 (sample SAMEA2582164, study PRJEB24529) | metagenome | biome: Human gut stool | place: China | collected 2011 | reverse complement strand
AAATGGATTATTAAATAATATGGTAGTAACTGCAGATGCCAATGGAGGAGTAAAAAAATGAAAAAAATGTTATTGGGGGTAAGTATCCTATCAACACTAGCTTTTGGAGCAAGTAATCCAGGTGATAGTATATCACAAGCAACATCAGGAACAGCAGCAGTTGGAGTACCTATGGAGGTAAGAGTAGAAATTTTACCAGCATCAGACAAATTAGTATTAGTGGATGAGAATAATAAGTTAATTGATAAACTTATATTTGACCATGGAAAATTAGTAAAAGGAGCTGCAATAACTGATTCAACAGTTGAAAAAATAGTTAAATTAAAAAGGGCTGATGGACAGGCTCTTGGAAACTATAAAGTAACTTTTAAAGCTAAAAATTCTTCAGGAACACAAGTTAATATGACTACACCTTTAAAATTAGAACCTCATGGGGCAAGTAGTGGTACAGCAATTGAGTCTAATTTAAAGTATAGAGAAAATAAAATCACTTTAACTGGTGATGAAAAAGAGGTAGAAACTAAAGTACAATCTATAATAGAGGCAACAAAATTAAATGCAGCTGAAGTTGGATTATATATAGGTTCAGGAACATTTGAAGCAGAAGTAACAAATAGTTAGTATTTTTTTTAGGGAGAGTATTACTCTCCCTGATTTTGTAATAATAAGGAGAAAGAGATGTTTAGAATTTTAATTTTCTTATTTTTATCATTAAAAATATGGGCATATGTTAATATTACTCCATTAACTTTTGATAAAAGAATAGATGGAGAGGGGGGATATAAGGAATACACACTTTCAAACTCAAGTAAAAATATTACTAAATATAGAATATATATTGAAAAAAATGATAAAGAATATGATATGAGTGATTGGGTGGAATTTTTTCCTAAAACACTTACATTAAAGCCAGGAGAGAGTAAAAAAATTAAAGTCCTAATAACAGCTCCAAATGGTAGTAGAGAAGGGGAATATACAACTAATCTATGTATCAAAGAAGTTGAAGTTCCTTTGAAAAATAAGGAGTTAAATATTTTAACTAATTTAAAAATAGAGTTAGCTGGTTATGTGGGAGATTTAAAACCAAAGATTGAGATAACAAATATTTATAGGGAAGATAAGAGTTTAAAAATATCTTTTAAAAATGCTGGAGAGATAAGGCAATACTTTGAAATATATTGTTTAGATTCCAAAGAAAAAGAGTTAGTTTATTTAGATAGAGTTAGACTTTTTTCTAAAGAGGAGAAAGAAGTTAAGCTTTTAGTTGAAAAAATAAAAGGAAAGCTTATTATATTAGACCAAGAGGGAAATAATGTTTTAGAAAAGAAAATAAGGAGATTTAAATGAAAAAAATAGATAAGTTTTTATTTATTTTTCTTTTTTGTTTAAACTATATATTTTGTTATTCAAGTGATATTAACTATGAGGATTTAGAAGAGTTATTGAGAAATAATATTATCTCACAAGAAGACTATAATATTTTAATGGGAGAAAATAATCAAGAAACAACTGAAGGAATTTATGAACTTAAAATAAATGGAGAGAGTAAAGCAAAGATTTATAAAGTGTTTGTAAAAAATAGGAAACTATATTTTCCATTAAAGAGTTTTTTTAAAAGTATAAATTTTCAAAATTATAGTTTTTCAGATGAGAATGAATTAAAAATATACTTGGGAGAAAATTTAAAGGAGATTATATTAACAAAAGAGGAATTAAAAGTTGATAAAGAGAGAACTAAAAAAATAGAAAAAGATGATATTATCTCTAAAGATGGGGAGTTATATTTAGCTGAAGATTTATTTAAAGAGATATTTTTAAGTAATTTAAGAATTGATAATAATAATTATATTATAGGTATGTATTTAAATTTTCCAACTCCTGAAGAGATAAAAATAAGAACAGACAGAACTAAGGAAAAATTAGAGGAAGATAAAAATAAGAAAACTTTACAATATACAAATACACCTGAATTATTTGAGTTGGGATATTTGAGAACACAATTTTTGCAAACTTATGAAATATCTAAAGATGATGATACTAAAAAGAAAGATTGGGAAGGAAATTTAGAATATCAAGGAGCTTTTTTATATGGTCAATTGACTGCAAATTATGATTTAAAAGAAAAGAAGTTTCAAGATATAACTTTAAAATATAATGAGATTTGGGAAAAACATACTTTAGAAGTAGGAAATTATAGTGTAGGTAGTGAAAAAGCAAGAGAGTGGGGAGTAAATTTTAAAAAAGATAAAGGGTATATTATTACATCAGATAAAACATATATTATAAAAGAAAGTGTTCCAATAGGAAGTAGGGTAGAATTACTATATTTAGGATTTGCTATTGATGTACAAGATGAAAAAAATGGAAGTGTAGAATTTAAAAATTCAGAAATAAAGAGTAATAGAGAATACACATTAAAAATTTACGAACCTTCAGGGAATATTATTCTAAAGAAGATAAGTACAACTAGTGATTATAATCAACAAAATAAGGGGCAGTTTGAATATAATATAAATCTAAGAGAAGATGATGAGAGTAAAAAAATTAGAGCAAATTCAAAAATTTATTATGGATTGACTGACAATTTAACTTTTGGATTAGGATATGACAAAGAGATAGAAAATTTAAATACTAGATATGAATATATTGAGAATGGTAGTTTAGAGGCTATTTATAATGATACTTTTTTTAGCTATCCATATGTTTTAAGCTATGAGGATAAAAGGGTATTTACCAAAATATATGATAAGAATAGAAAGAAAAATACTAAAGACAAAAACAGTAAACACTTTAAAGGACAGATAGATATAAATAAATTAAGATTAAAATTTGAAAATGACTTTAAAGAAAAATATTATGAAGAAAAGAGAGATGAAAATTATACAGTAGAGTATAGACCTTTTAAATCATTAGAATTAGGATATGAATATGATAAAACATATTATTATGATGGTTCTGAAAAAAATAATTCTAAATATAAAGTAGGTTACTCGAAAAGTTTTAAATCTCTGTTGTGGACTGCTGAATATGAAAAATATATAAATGATAAATCTGAATATAATCTAAATGTTTATTACAATGGATTTAGAAATCACTCTGTAAGATTGGAAAATAGCTGGGCAAATGATGGAAAAGATTATGAAGTAGGACTAACTTTATTTTCAAATACTAATAAGACATTTGATTATACTTTTGAGGCTAGGTACTCTGAAAAAACAAAAGAGGCTTTTACTTTTAGGTTTAATATGAAACTTAATGATTGGTTTACTTATGAAGGAAATTTTGATAAATTAGGAAATCAAAAACATAAAGTAGGAGTAGATAAAATATTTGATTTAAAACATCCTTTAGAAAAGGTAGAGACACTAGATAGTTGTAGAGTAAAAATTATTACATTTATAGATTTGAATGATAATAATATTTGTGATGAAGATGAGCCAAGAATAGATAATGTTAAAGTAAAAGTTGGGGGTAAAGAAGTTTTAACAGATAAAAGAGGAGAAGGTATGTTATATGGGATACCAAATCATATTGTGTATGACTTAAACCCTACTATAAGGAAACCATCATTTGTTTTAGGAAATAATAAAATAAAAATAAGAGGAACAACTTCATCTACACTAGTAGCATATATTCCAGTAAAGCCTTTATTAACTCTAACAGGAATAGTCAATGTTGATAGTAGTTTAAATAAAACTTTAAATGAAAAAATAGCTATGTTTGGAGAAATTTTAATAAAGGTAAAGGATATTTCAGGAAAAGTTTTAGATATGGCTGTTCCTGATGAAACAGGAATTTTTGAAATAAGTGGATTACTTCCAAAAAAATATTATTTAGAAATTATTTATACTGGAATAGATAAAAACTTTGAAAAATATGAAGAGATAATACAGTTGAGTTATTTTGATAAGACAGATGGAAATATGTTTGTTGTTAATTTATTAGAAAATACAATAAGCTTAAATAAAAAAGGAGAATATGAAGTTGAGTAGGAGAGTTATTTTAATTATCATTATTTTTTTTAATTTCATTTTCAGTTTTTCTGAAGATAAAATAGAAGTATATCCACCATATTTAGAATTAGAAGATGGAATGAAAATTCCTCAACTTCCAACTGATGATTTAACAGAAGTTGACTTACAAGGAAATATTATAGGAAAGAGAGTATTAGAGAAAAATACCACAGTATATTTAGAGAGTAGAGTAAATGTTTTTGTTCCATTAGAGATTATATCTGATATTGATATAGAAGCAATTATCTTAGATAATCAAAAATTAGAAATACCTTTTGAAGTGGAGTTTAATAAGGTTCCAGAGAAGAAAGATTATTATAAATTATGCTATAGTGAGACTGAAATAGATATAGATCAAGATGGAAAAACAGATACGTTTATCTACTCCTCTCCATTTATCAATACAAAGATAAAAACAGATAATATTTTATATATAGATGGAGAAAATATTTCAAAGGAAGGTACTTTTAAGAAAAAAGTATATATGACAATAGAGATAAAGGAGTAAAGATGAGGAAAATAGGGATTACTTTATTATTTATGTTAAACTCTCTAATAGCTCTTTCAGAAATTGGAATAAAGATTTTTGAACCAATTAGATTTAAAGAGGTAATAACAAATACTATAAGTAGTGAAGAAGTTATAGGAGAAGGAGTATTAGAGATAGTTACAGATAATTTAAAAGAGGATAAAGGGAAAAAATTAAAATTTTATTTTCCTAAAAAAGGATTGATAACTAATAGAAAAAAGTGGGTAAAAATAAAAGAGTATAGATTAGAAACAAAAAATAATGATTTTATAGTAACAAAAGAAGTTGAGTATGTGAGGATATATGCAGTTTTAAATAAAAGAGATATTGATAATGGAGAAGAAGCAGAAATAATAGAGGGAGAGTATATAGGGTATGTTCCTATTATTGTTTCACAGTATGGAAGGCTTATAAATTAAAGGGGAAAAATGAAGAAGTTAATTTTAATATTTTATGTAATTATTAGTTTTAAAACTTTAAGTGTAGAAAATTTAAGATTTGAAGTAGAAAAGATAGATGAAAATTTAGTTTTGGTTAATATTGTTGGTGTGGAGAAAAAAGAGATAAAAAATGATTTTGAAGAGTACCCTTATCATAAAGTAAGAAAAGGAGAATACTTAAATAAAATAGCTAAAGATTATCAAAAAAGACCAGCAAAATTAGTACAGATAAATGAGTTAAAAAATCCTAATTTAATTTATCCAAAACAAAAAATCTATTTAGAAAAAAAGAAGAGTGTAGATATTGAAAAACTTCCAAAATATCATATAGTTCAAAGAGGAGAAAATATTATTTCAATAGCTTTAGAATATGAAATAGATTGGAAACAAATATTGAGATTAAATAGTTTAGAAAGTGTAACCGATATATATCCTGGTCAAAAGATAGTATTAAAGTAAGTTTGGGAGAGAATAATGATTAAATATTTAAAAAGAAGAATAAAGCTTTTATTATATTTTATGATTTTTTTTATAAATATATTGGCGGTAGAAAGGGAGATACCACATAGTATTGTTACTGAAAATCCTAAAAAAGATGTTACTACCATAGAGACTTTAAAAAAATATAAAGATAAAGCTGAACTTAATATAACAGTAACAAAATTGAAAACAGAAGAGATTCCAGTTGAAGTAGATAAAAACAGAAAGAAACTACTTTTAACTTTAAAGGGAATAGAGGGGAAAAATATTTATCCAGTTGAAAATATAGAGGATATTCCCAATCCTAATACTAGCTTAGGCAGAAGAAATATAAATAGAATGAGAGTTAATAATAATCTAAGAACTACAAGATATGATATAACAACTGGAGAGAAGAGAACAAAGTTAGAGATAGACTATAAAGAGTTACCTAAAAATACATATTTGGCAGTTACAGATAAAAATTTTAATTTAGAGAAAATATATAGAGCGAATTATAGAGATTACTCCGCACCTAGAGGGAATAGCGTTTCAGTTAAGCTGTGGTTGTTTGGAGAAGAGATGGGAAGCTTAACAAATCTAATTATAAATCCAAATAATAACAGCAGTGGAAATATTGAAATAAGAAAAAATGGAGAGTTTATTTTTCCTGAATCTGCTACTGAACAAAATGGACTTAATACAGTTTTTGATATACAGGGAAGTCCATTAGTTTATGACTATGAAGATAGTGATTATATAGAACTCCAAAATATTGGCGGAGCAGGAAGTACTTCAATTTCAAATATTCAAAACAGTAAAGGAAGTTTTTATAAATATAGAAATGAGTATGCTGAATGTGATATACCAGGATATAATCTAAAAACTAGAATCTGGAGTGATAGTTCAAAGTTGGAATTTACATTGAGAAAGAATGGAACAACTGATGGATATGTAAAATTTAAGATAGTACATAAAGCTTCTGATGGGACTATACGTCAAGAAATAACAGTAGAGATGTTTATAAATAACAAAAAATTTGATAGTTATTTTTCTGTTTTAACAGCATATAGTAGAGTATATAATTTTAGAGAGATAAGTCCAAGTTATGATTATAGTGTGGGAGATTATTATTACCATATTCCTATAAATGAAGGAGTTGTAGTTTCAAATTTAATATGTGATAGATTGGATTATAATATCAAAACTCCTACATCTTCTAATTCAATAACAGTAGTTAAGACTTGGGGAGAGAGGGCAGGACAATATTTATTACAAGATTATTGGAATGAGATTGAATCATATTTTCAGGGATTTAATGAGGAAGCTTATTATAAGAAGATAAATGCTAAAGTAAGTAGTAGTTATGTAAAAGTATATGAGAGTTGGATAAATCCAAAATCTGGTAGTGGAACAACACAATATTTTGAATTCCAAGGAAGTTATTTAACTTATGCTAATAACAAGAGAAAAATAGAATTAAAAACTACAGGTTGTTTAACAGATGGACGATTTAGTAGTTTTGGTGTAGATATGAGTGGTGAAATAGTTGGACTTCCAATAAAAAATAGAGACCTAAGCATAAATTTAAAAAATGGTGTTAATAAAGTAATTGATTTTAAAAATGGAGAGAGTTTTTATGTGACAAAAAAAGAAAGTAACTCTAGATTTTATTGGATTTTTAATGGAAATTATACCAATGATTTATATGAAGATGGAGTTAGATTTGGTGAAGTATATTCAGCAAATAGAGATGGATTTGATTATTATACTTTACAATTTAAAGATATTGAATTAAAGAAATATAAAAGAATATATAATATAGTTGGGAAAGATGGGGTTTACTACAATGAAAATGAAATAGTAATACCAGAATTTAATCCTGCAATATTACTTAACTCAGAAATCTCTTCATTAGAAAAGAATATTGTTAGATATGTAGATATAAGTGAAAAATTCAATATAAGTTTAGGAATAATAATCAATTTAGGAGAAATATATTTTAATGCTTATGATGATATAGGTGTATTAAGAGATAATTCATCAACATCTCCATATATAATATTACCAAATGGTGTATATTTAGAGGATAAGAGTAATAAAACTCAGATTCAAGTTGAATTATCCTTTAGTAAATATAATGATGAAAAAAGGCTGTTGATGAAAAATTATGGTTCATATTCACCTTCTGGCGGAGGAAATGGTGGAACTGTTTATTTAAAAATAGATTCTTCAGAATATCAAAAATTAGTAAATAATGGCGGTGGAAGAGAATATACTCTTATAGGAGAAAAAATAAAAGTAGGAATAGATATAGATAAAGCTCCTTTAAATGGGACTCCAGCGAGAGTTATTGAAAAAGAGGTTGTTTCTAGTATAACTATACGTACTAATAAGGTAGAACCTTCAATTTCAACGATTACTTTTAAAGAAAGTACACCATTATTAAAAAGTGAATTTTTTAGTATTTTAAATCAAAATATAACTTATTTAAATCCAAATAAAGATGGATATAATTATAATCAGACAATAGATTTAGATGGAGAGGTTGCTCAATATAATTATACTACAAGAAAACATAACTATGAGATTTTAGATAATAATGGAATGATGATTAAAGGATTTATTACTTCTAATGGTGGGGGAGGATATTGGGAAAATTTAGAGATAGGTAATGGGAATAAAGTAACTATTTCTCAAGGAAAAGATACAAAAACTTATATGGCACTGACAAAATGGAATTATAAGACAAGTTCAGGAAGTATTGCGATTAAACACTATATAGAAAGTTCTCCAGAAACAAATCAATATTTTAAATTTAATTTTGAATTGCCAGATTTTGATCCATATACTTATTATGACGAAAATACAGATACAATAGGGAAACTAGCAAGTGTAAGTATTAATTTATCCAATGGAAATTCTGTCAATGGAAAAAAACAGGTAAAATTAGGCAAAGTAAGAACTAAAAACTATGATATTGAGATAACTAAAGATGAAAATGATTCACAAGGATTAAGAATAGAAAATCAATCTTTAGAGGTAGATATTTTAGAGGAAGGAATACTTACTCCAACAAGTTATAAAGCAAAAATTATTATGAAAACTAGTGGTGGAGAGATATCAAGTATTGTAGGAAAATCTCAAGAAGCTGATATATATGTAGAGGTTCCTGATAATTTACCAAGTAATAAGAATTATATTATTCAATCATCTCATAAGGAAGGAAATATATTTGATGGCAATAATTATCTGCTTAGAATTGGAAGAACAGGATTTTTCAAAGAGTTGATAAAAGAGATAAAAATAGTAAGTCAACAAATAGAAGGACAAGCAACTATCAATGTAACCTCTGATTATACATTGGGCGAAAAGATAATTTTTAAAACTGCAAGCAATCCTTTTAATGAAGGATTGAGTTTAGAAAATAGTGTAACTGGTATTAGTTTAGAAGAGATTACTGGGCATGGAATGTTAAAAATTCAATCTGGAGATAAAGCACAAATTCAAATTGCTTCATCTAGAACTAATAGAGAAACAGATTTTTATTCTGATGATAATAGTTTTGTAGAGGTTACTTTTCCAAATGGAAATAAAATGAAAATAGGATTTGATAAGAATGAGAATAATAAATTAAAACTTTCATTTACTAAAATCATATTGGGAAATTCAAAAGAATCTAGTTTTAGATTAGTTATTAAAGGAGCAGATGATACAATAAAAGCTACGTATAAATTTAAAGTAAAATTTCCAGAGAGTTTTCTTAGGATAGATAAAGTTGAAAATATGGATTTTGGACAAGGAATAGTGGGGTTAAATGGTTATAAGGCAAAGGGAACAGTATTTATAAGTACAGCAAAGTCAATTTCAAGTACCAATTTGAACATAGTGCTTGATACTAAAGAAGTTTCTTTAATAAAGGAGAATAGTGCTAGCTTACCTGAGTTAAAGGCAAAAATAGAAGAGGAAAAATTAGAGGAAATAACTGAGAGCACACTAGAAAATAATTATAAATAACGTAAAATCCACTCCAATAGTTTATTGGAATACAAAGAGTCAGAAGATATATTCTCTCAATATACAGATTTTTTTTATTGTATATACAATATATATAAATCAATAAATCACAAAAATTTTCCTTTATTTTCTTCATTTATTTTGCCAAGATCTAACCCTTTTACCCCAATATATATTCCTATATGGAAGTTTATATGACATAATATAAATGGCGTGGTAACTCTTGGAAAAAGGTGAAAGAAGTCTTTTCAATCTTATTTTTTTTGAAAGTACATTAAAAATCATGTAAAAAAAATGAAAAACTATGTAAAAGCCGGCTATCGGAATCGAACCGATGACCATCGCATTACAAATGCGATGCTCTAACCTCTGAGCTAAGCGGGCTCAACTAAAATAGTGTATACAAATTCACTAAACTACTAGATCGTATTAATTAACTATTCTATTCATATTTTTCCTTATCTATTTAGAATTCATCATATTTTCGATATTCTAGAACAGAATATAGCTCAAATAAATAGTGACTATCATTAAATAAATAAAACAAAACCTTAATGAATTAATATAATATAGCAATATATCGACTTTCTAATTTTGATTTCATGAGTTTCTAAATAAGAAAATTTTAATTAGACCGGAAAGCTTTTTTTTTAAGTTAAATGATATCTGATTTGAAATTCTTGGTTTTTTTGTTCTAACCTCATGCAATTATTATTATTTGATACTTTTTCTCTTTTTATATTCTTTATTATTTTATAGAATTATTAGAATGAATATTCGAATATTCATTTCGAATATAATTTTTTAGAATTATTCGAATTTCAAATCTACGAAGTAGACTTATAATCTTTTTCCATTGCACATTCTAGAATTCTAAGTTTCAATAATGATCATAAATTTCTTTTCATGGAAGTAAAAAAAACGAATCGACCGTTCGACTATTTCTTAAAATTGAAGACAACGATGAGAAAAGGAAGAACATATATATGTTCTCTAATATATAACCATATTGAATTGCAAATACAAAAATGATAGAATCTGTGTTGATTAAACTAAATCAATATGGATGGGGCTAAAAAAAATGCAAGAAGATACCAAAGAAATAAAATAAGTATCTGTATGTAATGAATTCCAAGGTTTCGTCATAAGAAAAAGTGGAAAGACATCATAATGAGATCCTAATCTCAAAGCAAAAAGGGGGATATGGCGGAATTGGTAGACGCTACGGACTTAATTGGATTGAGCCTTGGTATGGAAACCTACTAAGTGATAACTTTCAAATTCAGAGAAACCCTGGAATTAACAATGGGCAATCCTGAGCCAAATCCTGGGTTACGCGAACAAACCAGAGTTTAGAAAGCGGGATAGGTGCAGAGACTCAATGGAAGCTGTTCTAACAAATGGAGTTCAATCCCTTGTGTTGAATCAAACGATTCACTTCATAGTCTGATAGATCCTTGGTGGAACTTATTAATCGGACGAGAATAAAGATAGAGTCCCATTCTACATGTCAATACTGACAACAATGAAATTTATAGTAAGATGAAAATCCGTTGACTTTTAAAATCGTGAGGGTTCAAGTCCCTCTATCCCCAACCCTACTCCCTAAAAAAGTCTGTTTGACACCTTACCCTTTTTTTAGTTATTCAAGAATTCATTGATCTTTTTTCATTCATCCGACACTTTTACAAACTCGAATTTCTTTTCTTATTATATACAAGTCTTGTGGGATATATCATACATATACAAATGAGAAAGAACTATCGATTTGAATTATTTCGAATCTAAATAATTTTTCATTCTAAAACTTAGAAAGTCTTCTTTTCGAAGATCCAATAAATTCCCGGTCCAAAACTTTTTTCATTTACTACTTTTGCGTTTCTTTCAATTGACATAGACCTAAGTCATCTCATAAAATGAGAATGATACTTCGGTAATGGCCGGGATAGCTCAGTTGGTAGAGCAGAGGACTGAAAATCCTCGTGTCACCAGTTCAAATCTGGTTCTTGGCATAGGGCAGAGGACTGAAAATCCTCGTGCCACCAGTTCAAATCTGGTTCTTGGCATAGGATTGATTAATTTTGATAAGTTTATAGTCTTCAAATTAAACGTATCTTTAGTAAAAAAAGTGCAATAATCCTTTATCCCCCTCTCTTTTTTGTTCATGTTGTGGATCCATCCGTTCAAAAAAAATGTATAAGACTTTATACCTAATACATATTCGAAAGGAAAGTTCTGGTTGAAAGAATAAAAAAAAGTAAAAAAAAAGATCTATATCTATCTATCTATATCTATCTATAGTATCTATCGTTGAAGGGCAGAAATACCCCCAAGATTCATTAGATTAGATACAATAGAAATAGAATTTTAACCCCCCCCCATTTATTGTATTGCTTTCCAATCTTATTTATTCATTCCCAGTTATGTGACTAAAGTTGACTAAGTTATGTGCGCGATACAAATTTCATAATGCAGAACTCTTTTTTTTTTTTTTAGTTCATCCTATTGGCTCGGCTTTTAGGAAAAAAGTATCTTTCAAATTGGAGATTAAGCTATCTATAATAATATGAATAAGACCTTAATTCTTCTGTTTGTTTGATCTAAAAACGACTCGAATTCGAAATATTCCGCGAAGGTCCGTAGTTGTAGAAACTAAGACTCATTTTTATCATTCAAATTTTTTATCATTCAATAAGCATCTTGTATTTCATAAAAATTGGGGGCAATATAATCCTTACGTAAAGGCCACCCTATCCAACTTTCGGGCATTAAGATCCGTTTCAGCCGCGGATGGCTATCATAAGTGATTCCTAACATATCATAAGATTCCCGTTCTTGAAAATCCGTACTTTTCCAAACCCAGAAAACAGATGGAATTCTGGGATTACTCCTGTGAGTAAATACTTTTATGCAAACTTCTTCCGCTTGATTGACACCATATTCTATTCTCGTAAGATGATACACACTGGCTAAGAGGCCACCTGGTGCCACATCATAGGCACATTGGGAACGTAAATAATTGTAACCATATACATATAAAATTACAGCAATAGAATGCCAATCTTCGGGCTTTATTTGTAAAGTCTCTATTCCTTGGTAATCGAAGCCCAACGATCTATGAACCAGCCCGCGTTTGGCTAGCCAAACGGACAAAGTGCCCTGCATCTTTTTTATTTCCCCCACACCTTTTTTATATAAATTTAAGTATTTCACATTTACCATGAGTTCTAATTTATGAAGATTTTTTTCTTATTCTCTCAAATCCTCCCTAATTCACTAATTCGTGGGAAGATACTGGGCTTTTGTATTTAAAAAATGTTTCAGTAGAGATCTCTGAAGTAGATGATGGTGGATAGAGTAATTCTTGATCATAATTTCCAGTCTGTGTACTGCGTACAACAAAAAACTTGTGATTGGTAGTAAAACACCGATTACCCCGTTGAGGTCTAATTCGATCCTTATAGATTTCTCTAGCTATTTTCTTACGAAGCTTTGTTATAGCGTCTATAACAGCCTCTGGTTTAGGTGGACAACCCGGCAAATAGACATCTACAGGAATTAGCTTATCAACCCCTCGAACAGTACTATAAGAATCGGTACTGAACATCCCCCCTGTAATTGTACACGCTCCCATAGCAATAACATACTTTGGTTCAGGCATTTGTTCATATAATCTCACTAAAGAAGGAGCCATTTTCATTGTTACTGTACCTGCTGTTAAAATAAGGTCCGCCTGTCTAGGACTTGATCTTGGTACTAGCCCATAACGATCAAAGTCAAATCGGGAGCCTATTAATGAGGCAAATTCAATAAAACAACAACTGGTACCATAAAGAAGCGGCCATAGGCTGGAAAGTCTTGACCAATTTGAAAGATCATTTAACGTAGTTGAAATAACTGAGTTTTTTGTTGTTCGATCAAGTACGGGAAACTTAATGGAATTCATAATTGTTTCAATGGTTTTTTTTTACTTTTTTTTGATTGTTATTGTACAAGTATTCAGGAAACGAACTAAGACCATTCCAACGCTCCTTTTCGCCATGCATAAACTAAACCAAGAATTAGGATAAGCACGAAAATGAAAGCTTCTATAAAAGAGGATACCCCTAGTACATCGAAACTCATTGCCCACGGATACAGAAAAACGGTTTCAACATCAAAAACAACAAAAACTAGAGCAAACATATAATAACGGATTCTAAATTGTAACCAAGCATCCCCGATCGGTTCTATACCTGATTCATAACTAGAAAGTTTCTCCGGCCCCTTCGTAATTGGAGATAAAACCCCGGAAATTAGAAATGCCAAAACAGGAATAGCACTTGATATTATTAAAAATGCCCAGAAAATATCATATTCGTAAAGCAGAAACATAGACGAACTCCTATGAATGTGGAAAAAATACCCGCTTAGTCAATTCCAATCGGAGTGGATTGGGCAAGGTATATATAACTCTTGCGTCAAAACAAAAATTCAGGTTAATCGAATCATTTATTTTCGTTTGGTTGCTGTGGTAGACGTCTCCTTTTAAGATTTATTGATTGTAATCTTATTTTCAGTACACTTATTACTTAATATTTCCATGTTTCTATTACTAATAGTTTCTCAT
>OGDT01000325.1_pt1 | contig 14579 bp, 27 predicted proteins | sample 1570521 | NCBI WGS metagenome assembly OGDT01 (sample SAMEA2582164, study PRJEB24529) | metagenome | biome: Human gut stool | place: China | collected 2011 | reverse complement strand
TTTTTACATTTTTTACTATTCCAACTGCATTTCCTTCATCTGTTTTAGAAACTATCATCAAAAGACTGTAACCTAGCAAATTCTCTTACACTACATATTCTATTATATATAGGTAAGATTAAATCATCTGGTAAAGTTAAAACTGTATTTCCTGGTTTATTTAATTTCATTTTTACTCTTGAATTTTTTTTAGTAATAATTGAATCTAATATTTCTAAATTAGAATTAAGATTTTTAGCTTTTCTAATAATATCTTGTTTTCTTAAGTTTAATTTGTTACTTAAATATTCAAGTAGATTTGGATAATTTTCTATTTCTATTCCAGTAGTTAATAATCTTTTTCTTAATTGAATATTACTTTCTCCTTCTTTAAAAATAGAAAATCTTTCTTGAATATAATGATAATGTTTTGATTTATCATTATTAAAAAATTCTCCATTACTTTCTATTGAAATTCCACTAATAATATTAGGTGTTCTACCTTTTTTAGAAGATATTTGATATTCTAAATTTCCAATTGAATAACCAGTAATATCTCCCAATGCTTCTTCTAAAGATACTTCATAATTTAATTTTTGTGGATAATTAGGTATTTTTTGTCCTTTTCTATATCCTATTAGTATAACACGATGTCTATTTTGAGGTACACCATAATCAGCTGCATTTAAAATTTTATAATCTAATAGTTCATAATCTATTTTAGCTAATTCTTTTTTTATAATATCGATAGCTGACTTTTGTTTATAAATTTCTTCATCAAATTTAGAAATAAAATTATGGAATTTGATATCTAATATTCCAGGAACATTTTCAAAAACAATATATTTAGGTTTTACTTCCTTAACAACTCTTAAATATTCTGAAAATAAAAAATTTCTAATATCATCTATTTTTTGTTTTCCAGCTCTACTAAATCCTTGACAAGGAGGGCCACCAAAAATTGCATCTATCTCTATGTTTTTATTTTTGAAATCTTCTAATTTTTTTATTTTTTCATTTATCAAATTTCCAGAAATATTTTTTATATCATCAACTTCTAACCAGGTATTTTTTCCTTGAATTAGTCCTAATTGTTCATGTCTTTTTTTATATGTTAAAGCTGCTTGTTTACTAATTTCATTTGAAAATATGATATGAAATCCTGCTTGAATTAACCCCTCACTCATTCCACCAGCCCCACAGAATAAATCTATTGCTATTGGTTTCATCAATATTTAATCTCCTTTTAAAATAATTTTCTAAATAATTTTATCATTCTTTAATTGTTTTGTCCAGGAGAAAATATTTCACAAAGAATTTCATATCTTTTTTCTCTAAAACTCTTATCATTAACTCTTTCTTGAATAGCTCTTTCATATGCTAAATAATTAGTACTTGTATGACTAAGATTATTTAAACTATTAACTAAATATTCTGTATTTTCATTTATTAACTTATCATTATAATAGAAAAATGTTAAAAATGAATATAAGCTACTTTTATTTTTAAAAATACTACTATTATCTAGCATATTAAATATATCTTGAACTTTATTACAAACTACTTTAAATTTCATATATTTTTCAATAATCTCTTCTTTTTTCCCTCCTGAAGAATATTCTTCAATTTTCTTTTGCCATTTTTTTTGAGTAGCAACAACACTTCTTGAAATTGCTATTTCATTTTCTATAATAGTTACAAATATATTTAAAAAATGCTGAAGATTTACTTGACGATTAATTTCATATTCTGAAAATAGATTAGAATCAGTAAATAAAGAATAAACAGCTACATTATTTTTTAATATAGTTTCATAACCACTTAATCCTTTTTGAAGATTTGCTATGCTAAAATCTCCTTCAGATATTTCATCTATTTCTTCATCATTTTCATCAAGTGATTCTACTGCTAAATCTTCATCTGAATCTGGATTTTCTCCGTTTTGATATAAGAATTTTGTTTCTTTAATATAATCCTCTATTTCTCTTTCATATTCTTTAGTAGAAACTGCTAATTTTGAAAAAATCATAAAAGAATACTCAAAATATTGTGATGAAGTTATTTCTACTCTGTTTAATCTTATTGCAGTTTTATTTAATCTTCTAAATATTTCTTTTAGTTGAGATATATCAGAATCATCTATTGTAATAAGAGGTATAAAATAATTTAATATTTTTATTCTCGTATCTTTATCTAAATCTTTATAATGCTTTCCTTTATATGAAAAATTTCCGTTTATAAATAATTCAATGGTTTCAAGTCTTTGTCTTCCATCTAAGACATGATAAATATTTTTCATTTGATCTTCATCTAAAATTCCACTAGAAATAAAAATAGGTGGGATAGGAAAACCATTTATAATAGTGTCTATTAATTCAACCCTATCCTCTGTTCTCCAAGCTGAATTTCTTTGAATTTTTATTCTATATTGTAACACTTTCCCTTGTAACCAACTATAGATATCAACAATCTTCATTTGAGACTGTTTAAAAGATATTTGCTCATTTTTATCGTTCATTTTTATCCTCCTATTTTAATGTTTCTACTTGGTCTAATGAAATAATTTTAGAAATATTGGCAAAGATTATTTCACCATAGTATGAATATAATTTTTTAATAAAAGATTTTTCAGTTAAATAAATGCAAATACTTATTTTTCCTGGAATATCTTTTAATTTTTCCTCAATATGCTTTTTTAAAAGCGGATTGTATAATGGATGTAAAAAACCTTTACAAAAATTACTTTTGTATTGTTTCTCTTCACATCCAAACTCATCAAAATATTTAGAAAATAGATTATTATCAATAATAGCATAATCATAATCTGTTTTTTCATCAAATTCAGATTTTATTTTTAATTCACTTTTTTCTATTTTTAATCCTAGATGACGAGAACCTATTAAAAATATATTTCTAAAATCAGTATGAAATATATTACTAATATAATCTTTATGATTATAGATAATTTGATTATTATCTGCAAATGTTGAATAATTAATAAAAATATTTTTAATTATTTCTTCTTTAGAATTTCCATTTGCTAACATTTCTTTATATATATTACTTATTTTTTCCAAGGTTAAATTTTCCATAATTACTCCTATTTAGTAATAATTTTTTCTAAATATTTTTTTATCTGATTAGCTATATGATAAGCTAAATTAACTGGGACTGCATTTCCTATCATTTTATATCCATCATTTAGATTTTCATATATAAATTTAAAATCATCAGGGAATCCTTGAATTCTTGCACATTCCCTAATAGATAATCTTCTATATAAATGTTCTTTTCCAGGAACAAATATTTGCTTATCTTTTTCTATTTTTATCATTTTAGGAGCTTGAGGATGTAATTGACATTGCCTTCCACTTGCTTGAATTGTAAAAGCTGGTTCTTCCCATGAACGAACTCTATTTCTTGACATAAAAATAGTTGAAAAACTTCCTGTAAAATATTCATGATTTAAAAAATTGCAATTATCTCCATTTGTTTTATTTTTATCTAATCCTGGTATAGCATTGCCTTTTAAATCCCAAATAACATCTTTTAGAAGAACTTTTTCTTCTATAGCATTAGGGAATTCAAAATCTTTTATATTTAAATCTTTTCTAAATCCTATAAAAAAAACTCTTTCTCTATCTTGAGGAACTTGGAAATCACTTGCATTTAAAAGTTTTAAATAAACATCATACCCAATTTCTTTAAATAATTGTATAAATTCCTCTACAGATTCTTTATGTCTTTTTGCTAACATACCTGATACATTTTCTGCTACAAAAAATAATGGTTTTTTAGCTTTTATAATCCGAATATAGTCATAAAATAATTGCCCTCTTAAATCTTCAATTCCTCTCATACTTCCAGCTTCACTCCAAGATTGACAAGGAGGTCCTCCAATGACTCCTATTATATCATCTGGAAATAGAGTGTCATCTATTTTCCTAATATCCCCTTCAATTAACTTTGTATTTGGATGATTATATTTATAAGTAGGGCAAATGTTTTTATCAAACTCATTAGCTACAACTACTTTAAATCCAGCTTTCTCAAATCCTAAATCTAATCCCCCTGCTCCTGAAAATAGTGATATTATATTATAATTCATTTTTTCTTCCTTTCTTATTTTAAAAATGTTATTAACTTTACTTTAATTAATTTAGCAGGATTATTTGGATTTTTTATATTTTTATCTTCTATTTTTAATCTAGTATCTTTCCTACTTAGTTCTTCTAATAAATTTTTATTATTAAATGTATTGTATTTTTCTTCATTAATTATTGCACAAAAATTAAAATCTTTTTCTTTATCTCTTTCATAAATATAATCAAAAACTACCCAAGGATTTTTTATAAGCCACATTCCTCTAACTCTTAAGGAAGTAATTCCTAATGGATCAACTTTATTTACTCTAGCTATTTCATTTGTTTTTGCTAATTCTAATCCAGGGGTACTCTCAAGAGTACTGCTTATTAAATTTTTTATTTTTATGTAAGTATTTTCTTCTGCTGCATATTCAGAACCATAAACAAAAAATAAACTATGTAAATTATTTCTTTTCGCCTCTTTACCAATTGCCCCAATTACATAAAGCATATCTTTTTCTGTCCACTCTTCAGCTTCTTTACAATTTTTTGATATCATTGTTGAGTCACTATATAATTTTTCTTTTGGATAAGAACTGTTTAATTGAAGTTCTGCTTTAATATCTTTATTTTTAGAAACCTCTATTTTTTTTACTTCAATAGCATCTCCATTTTTTAACATAATATCAGGAGGATTGCTTGAATTTCCTAAATATGAAAAAACCTCACTAATTTTTTCATTTCTTTCTTCTTTATCATCATTAAATGTTCCAGCAAATAAATCTTTTATAAACTCTTCTAAATTATCTCCCCTTGAATTCATTTTGTTACTAGATTTACTTACTTCTTTTATTTCTTCGGTAGAAATATTTACCAAATTGATAATAGCATCTATTATATTTTTCATTTTTCTCCTTCTTTGATATTGAATTTTATATGATTATTTTTCCTCATCAATCAATGCTTTTAACATTTTTTCCGCTAATTTTCTTTTTTCTGGCTCTATTTTATCTATATATTCATATAAAGGGTCTTTTAATCTTTTTTGAGTATCGTTTATAACTTTTAAAACTTTACCACAAGCAATAATATCATCTGTTTTTATAATAATATCTTCATATTTTTTATTATCACTTTCTAAAACATATGTTCCATTTTTATGTCTTAATCTTTTTACAAAGCCTTCAGCATAATCAATATCATTAGTTAAAAAAACTCCAATTTCTCCTAATTCAACAGGAGTATCCTTTTTTACAAGAATAGTTGCTCCATCTAGAATAGTATCTTCCATACTATCTCCATTAACTTTGATTGCAATAATTTTCCCATTTATTTTTGGAATAGTAATATAGTCAACTGGCTCAGCACAAGCTTCACAACCTAGACCTGCAGATACACTACTATAAACAGGAATAACCATAAAATCTGTATCTATAATTTCATTTTTAGGAAGATATTCATCATCTATAAATCCAACCATATTAAATAATTCAATTTGATTTAATTTTAAAACTTTTGCTAATTCTTTTAAATATATAGGATTTATTTTTTTCTTTTTTCCATTTTCAATTCTAGATAAATCAGCCTTATCTATTCCAGTATGTATTTCAATATGATTAGTACTATAATTTAATTCATCTCTTCTATTTTTTAAAAATTTTCCCAAATTTAAGGCTTGTTCATCAGTTAATTCAAATATTTTTTTATCCATAGGTTTCTCCTTATAGATTTAATTTTCTAATAATATAATAATTCATTTGTTGATAAATATCAATATATTTAAAAAAAACAGTTGACATTTATCAATAAAAAGTTTATAATAGTTTCATAAAGATATTAAATTTATTATTTTTTTAACAAATAAGTTGATAAATATCAACTTATTAATAAAAAAAGAGTAGTGCGGGCACACTACTCTCAAGATGAAAAGTTCTTGGTGGGAACTTGACATCCAACTATAAAAATTATATCAAGTTTCCCCTTGAACTGTCAAGGGAGGAATAATGGAAAAGATAAAAATTCCAAAGATAATTGTAGAGATTACTGAAATCAAAGTAGAAGTACCAAAGATTGAAGTTGATACAGAAGAATTGGAAGAAGTAGAAAAGAAAATCAATGAAAATATTAGGGAGGAAAGATGATAGTTAATTTATTAATAATTGCTGGAATAATTGGAATATTTATAAAAGAGTTTGATACATTTAAGACAGCTTTAAGTTATAAGGAAGATGAGGAGGAAGAAGAATGGAATCTAAAATAACAAGCTTAATATTTTTATCAAGAAAATACAATAAAAATGCTGATGAAGATATTAATTTAACAGTTGAAGAGGGAAAACCAACAGTATATGTAATGGGAGATAGATACCAAGCTAATACTTGGGAAGAGGTTTTAGACAAAGCAATTAGAACTATTATAAGATGGATTGAAGAAGAGAAAGAAAGTTATAGTAAAGAATATAAAGAAGAGAATGAAATAGCAAAAAAATGGGAACAAATAGCTTGTTAAGGGGTAAAGATGATAGGAATAATTGAAATAATTCTAGTAAGTGCTTTTATGTGGTTTATTGGAGTAATGATGGAAAAATAATTTAAGTTTTAAGGGTAGCTTCCAAAAACTTTGGAAGTTGCTTCTAAAACTTAAATAAGAAGGTGTAAGAATGGAAAAATGGAAAAAAATAAAAGGATATGATGGTTATTTTGTTTCCAATTTAGGATATGTTAAGAATAAAAAAGGAATTTTATTAAAATTTGTCCATGAGAAAGTAAATTATGGTTACGTAAGAGTAGCTTTATGGAAAAATAAAAAAAGATATAATGTTGCAGTTCATAGATTAGTAGCAGAAGCTTTTATTCCTAATCCTTTAAATAAACCTGTTATAAATCATATTAATGAAATAAAGAATGATAATAGAGTAGAGAATTTAGAATGGGTTACATTAAGTGAAAATCAAAAACATGGAACTTGTATAAAAAGAAGAGTTCTAAAATACCATAAAAAAGTAGGGCAATATTCTCTTGATGGAACATTGATAAAACAATTTAACTCGATAAAAGAAGCTAGTATTTTTTACAAAATTAATGATTCTGCAATAATACAAAATTTAAAAGGAAAAACAAAAACATGCATTAATTCTATTTGGAGGTATTTATGAGTACAGTTAAAGAACTTAAAGAAAAAGCTAAATCAATGGGACTTAGTGGATATAGCAAAATGAGAAAAGTAGAATTAGAAAAATTTATAGAAGAGAATACACTACATACTAGTGAAGTATTATTTGCTGGAGAATGTAGTGGTGATGGAGAATGGTTAAATCATAGAAGAATAGGAGCAACAGATACATCAATCTTAGTTGTAGATAATGCTTTTAGACAAAAGCTAATAGACCAACCAGATAGATATACTTCTCCATATTTGATGTGGGCAGAGAGAAAAGGAATATACAGCCGTGATATATCCTTTAACTCTCAAATAGCTATGGAATTTGGACACTATGCAGAGGATTTTATAATTGCTCATCTTCCAGTACTCTTTGAAAAAGAGTTTAACCTAAAGGTTGAAGCAACTAGAAAAGGGAATCAAGTAGTAGGAAATCCAATATATCCATTATGGAGTTGTACTCCTGATAGTTGGGTAAAGATTGATGGAGAATGGTTTCCTGTGGAACTAAAGACAGGTAATAGTTTCACTTCATATGAATGGGAAAGAGAGGAAGTTCCTAATAAATATTTTGCTCAAGTCCAGCAACAACTTGCAGTATTAGGAAAAAATAAAGGATTCCTAGTAGGATTTGTAGATAATAGATTTACTCGAGTTTATGAGATAGAAAGAAATGATAAATTAATATCTTTAGCTTATGAACTTACTAAGAGATTTCAAAAGTGTCTTGATGAAAATATAGAACCTGAACTAAATGGCTGTCCAGCTGAATGTGAATACTTAAAGCAAGAGTTCCAAGGTTTTGAGAATAAGTATGAAAAAATGCCAGGAATAAAAATGGAGGATAAGGAACTAGAGGATTACTTCTCAATGAATGATACTAAAAAGCTAATATCTAAAGAAATTAAAGATATAGATACTGACTTAGATTTAACAAAAGCAAAAATTCAAAAGAAAATGATAGAACTAGAAACAGAAAGCTTATTAATTAATGGAAGATATTTAGCAACTTGGAAAGTAGATTCAAGAGGTGCTAAAAGATTTAATCTAAAAGAACTTCCTGAAAATAAAATAATTAAAGAGGTGGCATAATGACAACAGCAAAATTGGAACAAGTTATAGAATTGAAATCAAATTACGTAACACCAGCTAGAATGCAAGTTGGAAAAGTTTTTAAAATAACTAGAGCTGTAATAGGAGAAAGAGGAATATTTGAAAAAGTAAATTCAAATGAAACTCTATCAACTTCTAAAATAAAAAGTGTTGAAATAGTTGAAGAACTTATCTCAATAGCAACTGAAAATACCATATATCATTTTGAGGTGATTTAATGAGAGCATATAACAGTAGAAAGACACCAAGAGAAATATATTTGTTTAGAAAAAAAGGGCAAAAGATAGCTTTAACTAAACGAAAATTTAATTTAACTTTTGATGATGGTGTAATAAAAAGAAATATTCACAGCACTTTTAAACTAACAAGAAAGGATAAAATTGAACTTCTAAAGTGTAGATTTTCTGAAAAATTTGCTTTTGAAAAACAGTTGTGGAAGATACTGTATAATAAACCAAAATTAATGAGTATAAGCTCAATGATAGCTTGTTTTAAAGGAATCAATGATAGTGGAAGATGTACTATTGATTTTTCAAAAGTTCAAAGAAAATATTTTGTAAGTAGGAATTTATTTGAAATAGCAGAATTGTTAAAAGAAAAAGGTATATTAAAAGAAAAAGGAGTTGAAAATTAATGTTAAGTCTTAGTGATAAAATTGAAGATTTTTTAAAACAATTAAAAAAACGTCCAGAGGACTACAATATGAGTGAAGTAATGAGTGAGCTAGAAGATTATAGTAGTATGGCTGTTGATTTAGAAAATGAAATACAAGAACTAAAAGATACAATAGATGAACTAGAAGAAGAAAATAGAGAGTTATCAGAGAACTATTAGAGGAGGATAATTAATGGCAAAAGTGAAAAATGATTTAGTACCAAAAGATGATATACAAAGTAATGTAGGAGTTCCAGCTTTAAAAAGTATGTTGGCAACTCAAGCTATAAAAAAACAACTTAAATCTTTATTAGGAGAAAGAGCTGGCCACTTTATGATGGCAATAATACAAGTAGTTGAGGGTACACCTCAACTACAACAGGCAGAACCTCAAAGTATTATAAATGCTGCTATTGCTTCAGCAGTATTAAATCTTCCAATAGAGAAAAATTTAGGATTTGCATATATAGTACCATACAATGATAAAAATAAAGGAATGTTAGCTCAATTTCAAATGGGATATAAAGGTTATATACAGTTAGCTCTTAGAAGTGGAGAGTATAAATATATCAATGCAATAGAAATAAAAGAAGGAGAAATCCAAGGATATAACATTCTTACTGGAGAATTAAATCTTAAATTTATAGAAGACTTAGATAAAAGATTAGAAACTAAAACAGTAGGTTATGCATCTTATATAGAGTTTAATAATGGATTTAGAAACACTCTTTTTATGACAGTTGGCCAAGTTAAAAATCATGCTGAAAAATACAGTCAATCATATCAATATGATTTAAGAAAAGGATATTCAATGTCTAACTGGAGTAAGAACTTTGATGCTATGGCATTAAAAACAGTATTGAAATTAAATCTTAGTAAATTTGGAGCTTTATCTGTTGAAGTTCAAAAAGCTCTTCAAACAGATGGACTAGTAGTTAAAGAAGTAGAAGATGATGGAACTATAATAGGACAATTTGCAGATAACACAGGAGAGGATATTGAAGTTATAAGTGATATTCCAGCAACTGATGAGGACAGAGTAGAACTTCTTAGAAATTCAGATGTACTCAAGATAGATTTGAAAAAAGAAGTGAAAAAAGAATTAAAGATAGATTTTGATAATATGACAAAAACAGATGTAGCAACTATTCAAGAATGGATAGATAAAGAGATAGATAGAAAGATGGAGGAATAAAAGGGATTTTTCCCTCTTCCTTATAGTAGGAGTTACTATGTTAAATGATATTAAAAAGACTAGTTTTAAATATGACCATGAACTTAAACCTCAATATATAGCAGAAGTAAGAGAACTTGGAGAGTATGAAGGAGAGCCTTGTGTATATATAGTAATGAGAGAAAACTTCCATACTAGAGGAAGATTTAGAGCTATGATTCCAAGTTTAATAGAAAAATGGGGAAATAGGCTTGAGATTAAAAAGAGAGTTGGTAGCAAGTATCTACATATTACACAGGTACAAGCTAAATTAGTATAAGAAAATTATTGGACATTGGCAAGTAAATAATACTGAGGAAAATAATAACCTTGACTTTATTGTCTATTATATGTATAATTAATATATAAAAGATATTAAGGAGGTTTGAAAATGGGAGTATCAGTTATCAATGTAAGATTAGATGATGAAGATAAAAAAGCCTTTAATGAGTTATGTAATGAGTTAGGTTTAAATATGTCAACAGCTTTTAATATGTTTGTCAAATCTATGCTTAGAACAGGTGGATTACCATTTGAGGCAAGAATAGAAAACTATAATGTTGAAACTATAAAAGCTATTCAAGAAACAGAAGATATTATCAATGGAAAAGTAAAACGTCCTACTTATAAAAATACCAAAGAACTTTTTGATGCTCTTGATAAGGAGGATTAAAGTTAATGTTAGAAATCATAACTACTAGTGCTTTTGATAAAGATTATAAACTTTTAAAAAAAAGGGGATATAATCTCAAGCTTCTTCAAGAAGTCGTTGAAAAATTAGCAAATGAAGAAGTGTTACCAGCTAAGTATAGAAATCATCAATTAATTGGAAATTATATAGGATACATGGAGTGCCATATTCGTCCTGATTGGTTATTAATATATAAAATTGAAAAAAATAAATTAATCCTAACTTTATCAAGAACAGGAACTCATAGTGATTTATTTTAAATAATGCAATTAAACCTCAGAAAAATAACTCTGAGGTTTTTATTTACCTAAAAACAGATTTATGGAGCTAGTGGAGTATAATAAAAATATCTTGACTGTCGTTCTGTCTTGTGATAGAATTATAACAGAACGACAAAGGAGAACTTTATGGAAAAAAGGATTTTAAAAGTTTCTTTCTTTAAAAGTGGTTCTGGTAGTATTTCTCCAAAACTTAATATCCCAAAAACATTTCTTGATAAAATTGGAGTTAACCAAGAAGAAAGAGAAATAGAAATCGAAGTAAATGAGGATACTCAAGAAATCATTATAAGAAAAAAGAAATAAAAAATCTCCTGTCAGTTCCCTTACGAGTTCCAACAGGAGTTAGCCGTATAATACGACCTAGCCAATCATATTATACTGCATTAACTCCATAAAATCAAACGTTTTTAGGAGGGGGATTTATAAAAAAATTCTTGACAATCGCAACGACATTTTATATAATTATATCGTGACGATTAAGGAGGAGAACTAAATATAATATGGAAAAAAGAGAATTAAAAATTTCTTTTGGTAAAAGTGGTTCTGGAAGTATCTCACCTAAATTAAGTATTCCTAAGTCATTTCTTGATAAAATAGGTGTTACTCAAGAAGAGAGAGAAATTGAACTTTTAGTGAATGAAGATACTAAAGAAATTATTATCAGAAAGAAAAAATAAAAATTCCCCTCCACAGTCACAAAAACTGTAAAGGGGTGTTGTATAGTATAATACAACCGTAGCAAGTCTATTATACTATACTAACTCCATAAAATCAAATGTTTTTAGGAGGATATATTAAAATGTTTAATGTAGTGGTTGAAAAAGTAGATGGTATCTTGGTTACAACAAGTAACAGAGTAGCAGAAGAATTAGGAGTATTACATAAGGATTTATTAGAGAAAATTGATAATTATGTAGGAAAATTCACGAAAGCGGAAAGTTCCGCCCTCATAAAAGAGTTCTATATTCCAAGTTATTATAAAGTAAATGGAAATTTTAGAACTTATAGAAACTATCTAATCACTAAAAAAGGAATAGCTCAACTGATAGGTGGATATAGTTCAGCAGTAGAGAAAGCTTTTGATTTGAATGTTGCTTATATCAATAGATTTGAAGAGATGGAAAAATTAATTTATCATCAAGAGTTTATTGAGAATAGAGAGTTACTTACTAAAATTCAAAAGCTAGAGAATGAATTAAATCAAATACCTATGACTTGGAGTCAAATTGAAGTTGTAAAAGAACAGATTACTGAAACAGTTCTTAGAAGAATGAAAAGTACAGGTATATCAAATAGAACTTTCAAATTAAGATTAAAGAAAGAATTAGTAAAGGATATTCAATCAAGATTTGGTATTGATAGTCTAGTGGAACTAAAATATAAAGATTACCTAACAGTTATGCCATATATTTTTAATTGGATAGAACCATATCAACTAAGAATAGAGAATACTCAATTACAGATGATATAATTATGGAAAAAATCATAATTCCAAAAATTGATGTTGAAGTACCTAAAATAGAAGTTGAAGTTCCAATAGTTAAAGTTGATATACCCAAAATAGAAAAAATAGAAGAAGAATAATTATTAATCCTCAGTATTAATTTACTGGGGATTTTTTTATTGGAGGAAATAGAGTGAAATTTAATATAGATAACTTAGAAGAATATAGAAATAATATCTTGAAAAAGAAAAGAGGATGTAGATTTGATGATAATATCTCAATACACTTTGTAGCAAATACTTGGATATTTGCTGTAAGAAATAGAATAAGAATTAGAGAACAAAACTGGGAAGTATTCAAAGAAAGAGTTATTAAGGAGGAATATTAATGGCTAAGTTTGATAATGTAAAAGAAAATAACAGAGTTTGGAGTGTTCAACATGGTTGGGGAACAGTTACTGATTTTTCAGAAGGATATGTTCATTGGTTTTTCCAAGTTAAGTTTGATAATGGCTATGACCAATGGTATTTTCCTGATGGTCGAGCTGAAAAAAAAGATGCTAACCCTACACTATTTTGGAACGAGATTAAACTACCTGCTGAAGAAGAGGACAAAAAACCTTTTGACTTGGTGGAGTTTTTGAAAAAGAATTTAGTTCCTAAAGAATTTAAAGAAGATGACGATAATATATTTTTGAATTATGATTATATAGAAAAACGTATAGATTGGGATTGCAATGAAATAGTTGAAATAATGGGAACTATTTATTTTGAAGATGTAGAATTTGAGAAATTAAATATTCTAGTCAATGAAATGAATGATAGAGGAGTTACACCAGAGCAACTCAAAGAAGCATATAAAAAATTAGGGTGGTTATAAATGACTTTAAAAGAGAAAAGAAAAAAGTATTTAGAGGAAAAGTTGAAAAATAGAGAAATTGATGTAAAGTTTTTTATAGCTAGTATTTGTGAGGAGATAAAAAATAAAAAAGAACATATAGAAGATGAATACATAAAAACAGGAGAAAAAAATTTTCGTGTATCTATCTATGACAAAGATATAAAAAGTGTTGATGATGATGTTTTGGATAGATTGGAAAAAGAGGTTAATTCTCTCGAATTTGAAGAGTATTATATAACATACAATAGTTTCAATGATAATGGAAGATTATATGAAGTTTATTTTTCTATAAATTTTAAATCTGAAGATAAAGAAAATATCATATCTCAAAATAAGAAAAAATCTTTATTCGATAAAATTAGGAGTTGGTTATATGAGTAAACAAGCAAAGAAAAGAGAAATTAATAAGTATAGAGTTGAAATAGCACAATTGAAAAATAGTATTAAATTAGAAATTGAAATCAGAAGAATAGCAGAAAATAATAGTAGTGCATTTTCCAGAATTATTATGAAGTTACAAAAAGAAAAAGAAAATCTTGAAAAAGATTTAGAATTCAAAGAAGCTTTGATAGGAGTTTATGAAGATGGTAATAAGAAAATAGATAAAGCTATTGAGATATACAAAGAGAAAATTAATAAACTTCAAAGAGAGAATGAACAACTAAAAGCTGAGAACTATAGCTTAAAACATAGAGGATTCTTCAAAAGATTACTTGGAGCTTAACTATGAGAAATAGAAAATCAGGAATAGTATATAAAGCTTGTACTAAAAAGAGGGAGAAAAAGCTCTCTCTTCTCCAAGAACTATGTAGAGTTAATTATAAAATAGATAATAAAACTTTAATAGAGAGATTAGGTATATCAAAGACAGAGTTTTATAGAAATTTTAAATCTTTAGCTGATAAATATAGAGAAAATAATAAATGTGAAGCATTATTTTAAAATTTCCCAATTTTATTAAAAATGGGAAAATAAAAGCCATATTCTTAATCATATAAAATCTTTGTTACCCTAAATAAATAATTACTAGATTATAATATTGACTATAATAAAAAAAATG
>OGDT01000321.1_pt1 | contig 14784 bp, 10 predicted proteins | sample 1570521 | NCBI WGS metagenome assembly OGDT01 (sample SAMEA2582164, study PRJEB24529) | metagenome | biome: Human gut stool | place: China | collected 2011 | reverse complement strand
GTTTATCTAAAATAAAAAAAAGAAAAGAGGTTTATTTGTGAGTTTAGAAGACAAAGAGTTAATGCAGTTTAAGGTCGGTAAAAAAGAACAATATGCAGCTAGAATGGCTTTTTTTATACCAGGTTTTGCCATTTCCACATGGGCGCCTATGATACCTATGATTAAAGAACGTTTACATATTGAAGCAGATATTTTGGGATTATTATTATTGTGCATAGGTATAAGTGCTTTTATTGTTATACCGATTGGCGGTCTTTTAGGCAAAAAATTTGGTTGTAAAAAAGTGATGGTTACTACAGGTAGTTTATTTGCGATAGTATTAGTAGCGTTGTCTTGTTTACCTAATGTTTGGTCATATGCTATTTGTTTGATTGTAGTAGGCGCTATTATGGGTTGTATAGAAGTTTGTATGAATATCAATGCTGTTGTTGTTGAAAAATTATCGCAAAAACGCATGATGTCTAGTATGCATGGTTTTTGGAGTGTTGGTTGTTTTTGTAGCGCTGGCTTATTTAGTATTTTAGCTAAGATGGGACTTGATGTATTTTTTATAGCAATCATTCATTGTTTAATAATTTTAGCTATTGTAATTTTCTTTGGCAGATATTTTTTAGATTATAAAAGTGCTAATAGTGAAAGTGCGATTGCTATTCCTAAAGGAATTGTTGTTTTATTCGGTATTTTAGCATGTGTGAGCTTTTTAGGCGAAGGTGCAATCATGGATTGGGGCGGTGTATTTTTAGCTGAGGTAAAAGATGTAGAATTATCTTTAGCTGGTGTAGGATATGCTGTTTTTTCTGTAGCAATGCTTATCATGCGTTTAATTGGGGATAAAGTAGTACAATTTTTAGGCGAGGAAAAAGCTGTAGTATTAGGAAGTAGTTTAGCGGGATTAGGATTTTTATGGATAATTATTATAGATACTTTCTATTTAATGTTGGTTGGTTTTGTTTTACTTGGTTTAGGAGCTGCAAATATTGTGCCTGTATTATATAGTTTGTTGCAATATCAAAAAGATATGCCAATAAATGCTGCTGTTACAGCAGTAACTTGTATGGGTTATACAGGCGTTATATTAGGGCCTGCTATCTTGGGATTTATCGCTCAAGGAATAGGAATTATATCCGTATTTTATTTATTGATGATTTTATTTATCATACAAGTTGTTATGGCAAAATATGTATTTAATAGATTAAAATGATTATAAGCAAGAAAAAGATATTCTAGTGAGAATATCTTTTTTTTATATAAAATTATGTTGTTTTATATTGATTTAGGTTAATTTATGACTTATAATAAGAAAAAGAAATTTGATTTTTGTTTATTGTATATTTAAATGAAATTTTGTGAAAAAAAGAACAATTAAATCATATATTATAAATGGAGGCATTTAAATGATTTGTAGAACAATATTAAATGAAACATCTTATTTTGGCAAAGGAGCAATAAAAGAAATTGCAAATGAAGTAATTAATCGTGGCTTGAAAAAAGTTATGTTAGTTACAGATAAAGATTTACTTAAATTCAAAGTAGCTACAAAAGTATGTGATATTTTAGATGAAGCAAAAATAGATTATGAAATTTATGATAAAATAAAAGCTAATCCTGCAATCAAAAATGTTACTGAAGGCGTGGATTTTTGTAAACAATGTGGTGCTGATGTAATTGTTGCTGTAGGTGGCGGTAGTGCTATTGATACAAGTAAAGCAATTGCTATCATTATGAAAAATCCAGAATTTGCTGATGTTAGAAGTCTAGAAGGTGCTTCACCAACTAAACATAAAGCAATGCCAATTATTGCCGTATCCACAACATCTGGTACAGCAGCAGAAGTAACTATCAATTATGTAATTACTGATGAAGAAAAAAATCGTAAATTTGTTTGTGCTGACCCACATGATATTCCAGTAGTGGCAATTATCGATCCAGATATGACTGCATCTATGCCACCAAAACTCTGTGCAGCAACAGGAATGGACGCACTTGTTCATGCTATCGAAGGTTATATCACTAAAGGTGCATGGGAATTAACAGATATGATGCATATAAAAGCTATTGAAATCATAGCTCGTTCTTTAAGAGATTCTGTTAAAGGTGATCCAGAAGGTAGAGCACAAATGGCTTTAGGTCAATATATTGCAGGAATGGGCTTTTCTAATGTTGGCTTAGGTATAGTACATTCTATGGCTCATCCATTGAGTGCAGTATATGATATTCCACATGGTGTTGCTTGTGCTATTTTATTAACACCAGTATTGAAATTTAATGCGCCATCAACAGCAAATAAATATCGTGATATCGCAGTAGCTATGGGCGTAAAAAATACAGAAGATATGAGTATTGAACAGGCTCGTCAGGCTTGTATTGAAGCCGTAGAAAAATTGAGTGTAGATGTAGGAATTCCTCAGAAATTGACTCAATTAGGTGTAAAAGAAGAAGACCTTCAATTTTTATCTGAATCTGCTTTTGTTGATGCTTGTACACCAGGAAATCCAAGAAATGTAAGTGTAGAAGCTATTAAAGAAATTTATAAATCTATCATGTAATAAAATTTAAATTAAAAAAAGATAGTTATAGGACTAAATTTTGTCTTATAACTATCTTTTTATTTTATATTTGATTTTAATTTAGGCTAAATGAAAAAGATTTTTTTGAGAGAAAACTACAAGCGTATCTTTTTCTTCTAGAATAGTATCGCCATCAGGTATGATATCTACGCCGTTTCGTTGAATTAAAACAACAAGTGAATCTTTTTTGATATCAATATCGCGAAGTTTTTTGCCAATGAATTCATTATTAGAATCAATATTTATTTCATTTAAAGTGATATTATCATTGCCTTGATAAGTTTTAGCGCAAATGATGAGTGTATCTCCATCGCGCAAGAATGTATCGCCTTTTGGCGTTATAGTAGCTCCTTTTCTCAAGATAGCAGCAATCAATGTACCTGGGATAGAGCCGATATCGCGAATTTGTTTATTAATCCATGGATGTGAATTATTTAATTCTAAACAAGTGAAATGGATATTGTTTTCGTCAGTGTAATCATTGAAAGTTTTTAATACATTTTCGTGTTCATCAATCATATTTAGATGTTTTGAAGCAGACGGTAATAAAGCACCTTGGAATAATAAAGATAAAAGCACGACACAGAAGACGATGGAGAAAATTGCGTCATCAGCATAATTTGGTGATACGACAGCGACAATCGCAAAAACAATGGAAGCAGCTCCACGAAGACCAGCCCATGACATGATTAATTGTTGATTTAAAGGAGCTTTAAATGGAGATAATAATATTGCCATGGTTATAGGTCTAGCGATGAATGTAAGGAAAATAGCAATAAATAAAGCAGGAACAAAATAATATGTTAATTTTGAAGGAAATACTAATAAACCTAATAAGAAAAAGATGAGCATTTGCATCATGCCATTAAAAGCATCGAAGAAATTTACGAGATTTTTCTTTTTGGGGATATTTTGATTACCTAAGATGATACCTGCAATATAAGTGCTTAAATAACCATTGCCATCAACTAGAGATGGGAGTGCATAAGCAGCTAAGGCAATGGCAACTAAGAATATAGAGTCAAAACCATTTTCGCCGAATTGAACATTTTTTAATATCCAAGAAGCGATAAAAGCTAAGATGACACCGATGATAATTCCATAAGCAAATTGAGCAAAAATTAAATAGGAGATATCAAAGAAGTTTAAGCTACTGCCAATGCTAGTTAATAAAATTATGGTTAGCATATAAGCACAAGGGTCATTACTACCACTTTCAATTTCTAGCATAGGAGCAGTACTGTATTTTAGATTTAATTTTTGTGAACGCAAAATAGAAAAGACAGAAGCTGCATCAGTAGAGCTAAGTACAGCACCAATTAATAATCCCTCAAGAGGGGGTAAACCTAATACTAAATGACAAAAAATACCAGTGAGTGCAGCTGTGATAAATACGCCCAAAGTACTCAGTAAAACAGCTTGTTTAGCTATAGGACGAGCAGTTTTCCATTTTGTACCAAAGCCACCGTAAAACATGATGAAAATGAGAGCGGCAGAACAGATTTTTTCAGCAAGAGAATAATCTTCAAAATGAATTTGAAATAAACCATCAGAGCCGAAGAGCATACCAAGACCAATAAAAAATAAAAGTGTAGGCACGCCAAAGCGAGTAGATAATTTACTTCCAATTACACAAGCAATCAAAATAATTGCACTGATTAAAAGAAATAAAGTCATAAGTATAATCTATCCTTTTCATTATATTTATATATAGAAATTATCTCAAATAATTATGAAGATGTCAAAAAAAGGCAACTTATTTTTACTATTTAAATAAAATAAGTTGCCTTTTTTACAATTAAGCTTGTTCAGGAATTAAACCATTTTGATAAGCGAGCATTAAATGGTAGATATCATTTATTTGACATTGGATTTCTTCACCTAAATCAGTATCGGCAGTTGAAGAATGATAATTTTGTAATTCTAAAGTACAAGAAACGGACTCAATGTCTTGGTTGGCTTTTAAAGACTCTTTGATATTAGCACATGATTGATGTTCTAAAAGACGTAAACCACGTGAATTAGAAATTAAAGTATAACCAGCAATTCCTGTTTTTTTATGATAAGCTTTACAAAAACCACCATCGATGATGATTAGTTTTCCATTTGCTTTTACAGGACTTTCTCCTTCTTTTACTTTTACAGGAACATGACCATTGATTATATGACCACGTTTTGTTTTTAAGGAAAATTCTTCAAGTATCATATCGCAGATTTTTTCATCATTGCAATATTTATAATATGCATCAGAAGGTTCAATCCATGTATCCGTATCTTCAATAAACATACGTTCAAATGTTTTAAATTCTCTACCAGAAAATGGTGAATATCTGCCACACCAGAAATAATACATTAAGTCGATATTTTTTTGTTCATATAGACCAAGATATGCTTGGCGAATAGTTTTATCAACGAAATCTAAATAATTTTTTCCAGAATAATATTTATTATTTAGATGAATACGCATAAAGCTACCATCATCATTTAGCGGTATACAACCATGATAGAGTAAATTGTTATTATATGCTTTATAGACGCTACCTTTTTGGTAAAGAAAATCAATATGTTTGCGCAAGCGCACACTATCTAAAAATGCTGATTTTATATCGGATAAGACTTCTGTTTCTTCTAAAGATAATTCATAGGGATTTTGAGGATTTATTGTAGGGAAGGAAGGACTCTTTATTGGATAAGATATATTATTTATTTTTATATGTTTAGAGGTGTAATCTATTTTATCTAATAAAAGACGACTATCCATTTGAAAATCTGGATTGCGTTTGATGAGTTGTCCTTCTAATTTAAATAAAATTATAGAGATAGTGCGTTGCATAGCGATTAATAATGTTTTATTAGGATAGAGTTTACTAGCTAGAGAAGATAGCGAGCGAAGGCTGATAGCATATCCTTTTTCTAAAACAGCAGTATTATTATAAGATAAACAGTTTCGCACCACTGTCGCTATACAAGCTTCATTACCACACATTGCTCCCATCCATAAGATATCATGATTGCCCCATTGAATATCTACAGAATGATGTTGGCGTAGCATATCTATGATAGAGTCAGGTCGTTGTCCTCGGTCATAAATATCGCCGACGATATGCAAATGAGCAACAGCTAGTTTTTTGATGAACTTTGTAAAAGCAATGATAAAATCTGTACCACTATTAATATTGATTAAAGTGTTTAAGATAGTATTGAAATATACCTCTTGGAAAGTATCATCATTTGGTCTAGCTGTGAGCAATTCAAGAATGATGGTTTCATATCCTTTAGGCAGTAAATTTTTTAATTCTGATTGAGGATATTTATAAGACATCAATCTTGATAGACGCAATAAATAGATGAGATTTTGAGAATACCATTGAGTAGTGATTAATTTTTGTTTTTTTAAATTGAGTATTTTTTCTTTAGGATAATAAATTAAAGTACAAAATTCAGCTTTTTGTGAGGTGGACATTTCTTCAGAAAATAAATAATCTACTTTTTCTTTGATAACACCAGAGCAATTATTGAGAATATGGAAGAAAGATTCATATTCACCATGTAAATCACTCATAAAATGTTCTGTTGGTCGAGCTAAGTTTAAAATAGCTTTTAAGCGAATTAGCTCAGTTACAACAGATTGACGATTAGGGTATTTTTCTGACAATAAATAAAGATATTTGTATTTTTGTTTATTCTTATCCACAACAATACTCCTTTTTATAAGATGTGATATTAGTATTATATAATATTTTTATTTTTATGAAAATAAAGTTTTTTTAGTATACGTTTACTAAAATAGAGAAATAACAATTGCGGAATAATTGATAAAATCTTATAATAGAATAGTTAATATTTAAATGAATTTGAATAATGTGAGGGATAATAATTGGGAAATGGAGATAAAAAAAATAAAAGCAGTTATGTAAAATATATCTTGATATTAGTAGTTGTTTTTATTTTATCTGGTATGGTAGGAGCTTTTTTTGCTAATGCGTTAGTTGATAATAAACCAGATTATAATGAAGATGATAAAAAAGGTATGTTAGTTGCAAACGATAAGGCTACTGTAATGATTATGGGGGTAGATGAGCGCGCTGATGATGTGGGGAGAAGCGATACCCTAATGATAGCGACATTAGACCCGGATAAAAATCAAGCAGCATTATTATCTGTGCCTCGTGATACGCGTGTAAAAATAAAAGGTCATGGCTTTGATAAGATTAATGCAGCTTATGCCTATGGTGGTAGAAAATTAACTCAAGAAACCATTGAAAGTTTATTAAATACACATATTGATCATTATATAAAAATTAATGTACATGGTTTTACTAAAATTATTGATGCTTTAGGCGGTATTGATATTGATGTAGAAAAACGCATGTATTATGAAGACCCATGGGATGATGATGGCGGTTTATATATTGACCTTCAGCCAGGTATGCAACATATGGACGGCAAGACTGCGATAACATATGTGCGCTATCGTGATGAAGAGGGCGATATTGGTCGTATCAAACGTCAACAGAATTTCATGAAAGCAGTAATGGACAAATTAGTATCTCCAACAATTATTCCTAAATTGCCAGCTATTGTATCTGCTGTTTCTGATTCAGTGGAAACTGATATGTCAGTTAGTGAAATATTATCTTTCTTGGGAACACTTCAAGACGCAAAAGATAATGGATTAAAATCAGAAATGTTACCAGGTAAACCAGTATATATAGAAGGTATTAGTTATTGGGTACCAGATATCAGTAAGACAAGACAGATTTTAGCAAATACATTAGGCATAAAAATCAATCAATCAATTACAACATCTATTCATGAAGATAATATAGAATATGAAGAATCTATTCCTGATAATGCTGTAGAAGTAACAGAAAAAGAACGCATAAAAAGAGAAATTGCACAGGAACGTGAAGAAAGATTGCAACGACTTCGTGAAGAACAAGAAAAATCTACAAAACGATTTAAATCTGAAGTAGATGAAGAACGTCCACGAACAAATAGTAATCGAGAAAAAGTAGAAACTAGAGAAGAAACTTCAGTGGAAGATAATACAACAAAACAAAAAGAACCCGTGCCACAAACACCAACAAGAGATGTCCCAGCTATAGATATGAATACTACAGGTAAATCATAAATAAAAAATACCGCAAATAGGATAAAAACTATTTGCGGTATTTTTAGTTAACGAAATAATAAATTTAAGATTAATGTTAAGATAATACTAATTAAAATAGAACTACCTAAAGGAAAATAAACGCCCCAATTACTACCTTCCCATTTAAAATCAAATGGCAATTTACCTAGAGGTAATAATTTTCCACCAAAATGGATTAATAGACCGATAATAACAAGAGCAATTCCTATATAGATGAGTATTTTTCCCATATCATACATAGCAAAATCCTTTTGTCTTATAAATTATTTATCGTCTTCTTTGATTTCAAAAGCAGCAAGAGCAGCTACTTTATCATTATTATCCATATTCATCATTTTTACGCCTTGAGTATTTCTGCCAATTACAGAAACCTCTTCAATATTTGAGCGAATGACGATACCTTCAGTAGAAATGAGCATGAATTCTTGTTGGCTATCTACAACTTTAATGCCGATTACAAAACCAGTTTTTTCAGTGACTTTGATGTTGATAAGACCAATGCCACCGCGAGTTTGTGTGCGATATTCAGAAGTTGCAGTACGTTTGCCAAAACCATGTTCAGTAACAGTTAAGACTTCGCAATCATCACGGATATTATCCATGCCAATTACTGTATCTTCACCTTTTAATTTTATGCCAATGACACCGCGGGCAGTTCTACCCATAGGACGAACATCTTGTTCATTGAAGCAAATAGACATACCATCACGAGTACCGATGATGATTTGGCGATTACCATCAGTGAGTTTTACACCGATTAATTCATCATTTTCTTTTAAAGAAAGTGCGATAAGACCTGTCTTTTTGCGATTAGTATCAAATTCGCTAAGACCTGTCTTTTTAACGATACCATGACGAGTAGCCATAAATAAATATCTATCTTTAGAGAATTCCTTAATAGGAATGATAGCTGTGATAGTTTCTTCTTTTGCTAATGGTAAAAGATTTACAATGGCTGTGCCTTTTGCAGTCCTACCGGATTCAGGAATTTCATATCCTTTTAATTGATATACAAGTCCTTTATTAGTAAAGAATAAGATTGTATTGTGTGTAGATGTGATAATCATATTTTCAACATAATCTTCTTCTTTTGTACCCATGCCAGTAACGCCACGACCACCGCGTTTTTGATTGCGATACGTAGTTACTGGGATACGTTTGATATAGTTATTATGTGTTAAAGTGATTACTACATCTTCTTCAGCAATTAAATCTGCGATATCTACATCAGAACTATCATCTGTGATTTGAGTACGACGAGCATCGCCGAATTTAGCTTTAACAGCAGAAAGTTCTTCTTTAATGATATCTAAGATTTTTTGTTCATCTGCTAAGATATTTTGTAAATCAGAGATATAATCTAAGATTTCAAGATATTCATTTTCGATTTTTTCGCGTTCAAGACCAGTTAAACGTTGTAATCTCAAATCTAAGATAGCTTGAGCTTGTTTTTCAGTAAGAGTATAGTCGCTCATTAAGACTTCTTTAGCGCTATCGCCATTTTTAGAATCACGAATAGTTTTAATGATTGGGTCTAAATGGTCAAGTGCAATAGTTAAGCCTTCTAAGATATGAGCACGAGCTTGAGCTTTTGTAAGTTCATACTGTGTACGACGGCGAATAACATCTTCTTGATGTTTGATATAGTAATGTAAAACTTGTTTCAAGTTGAGAATGCGAGGTCTGCCATCAACTAAAGCAAGCATAATTACACCGAAAGTTTCTTGTAATTGAGTATGTTGATATAATTGATTTAAAATAACTTCTGGATTTGCATCACGGCGTAAATCAATTACAATACTCATACCATTGCGGTCTGATTCGTCATTTAAATCGGTAATACCATCAATTGTTTTATCACGAACAAGTTCAGCAATGCGTTCTACAAGACGAGCTTTATTTACTTGATATGGTAATTCAGTTACAGTGATACGTGGTTTACCATTTGGCAAAGTAGTAATTTCTGTGCAAGCACGCATTTTTACTGCACCACGACCTGTTTTATAAGCAGAAATAATGCCATCACGACCCATAATCATTGCTCCAGTAGGGAAATCTGGACCTTTGATAGTTTGCATTAATTCTTCAACAGTAATTTCAGGGTTATCAATCATCTGTAAAACGCCATCAATTACTTCATTTAAATTATGTGGTGGTATATTAGTTGCCATACCAACGGCAATACCAGAAGAACCATTGACTAAGAGATTTGGGATTTTAGATGGTAATACAGATGGTTCTTGTAGGGATTCATCATAGTTTGGTGTGAAATCTACTGTTTTTTTATCGATGTCTTGGAGCATTAATTCTGCAATTTTTGACATACGAACTTCTGTATAACGCATAGCAGCAGCAGAGTCGCCATCAATAGAACCAAAGTTTCCATGACCATCAGCTAATACATAACGGCAAGAGAAATCTTGAGCCATACGAACAATAGCATCATAAACGGAAATATCACCATGTGGATGATATTTACCTAGTACTTCCCCAACGATACGAGCAGATTTTTTATATGGTTTATTAGAGCCCATACCAGCTTCTTGCATAGCATATAAAATACGGCGATGAACTGGTTTTAAACCATCACGTACATCAGGTAATGCACGCATAACAATTACACTCATAGCATAATCAATATATGAGTTTTTCATTTCATCTTCAAGATTTACAGGGAGAATTTTTCCTGTATTTATAGTTTCTGTCACATTCTCACCTCAATTTTAATCTACGGTCAAAATATGACCGAAATAACAAATTACGACAATCATCTTAACTAATATATTTTATCATTTTTAGCGAAAAAAGTCTATGATATAAGGCTTTAGGGCTATATTAGATAAAAAAATCAGTTGTTAAATAATGAATGTTAGATAACAACTGATAAAAATTTTTATAAATTTTTTAATGCTTCTTTATAACGAGAAGAAACTCTGTGAGAGTCTCTTATTTTTTGACAAGTCATTTTAAAAACATTTTTAGATAATGTCTGTGTTTGCAAAAAATTTAAACCCTTATCTGGATAATAAGTAAAATATTTACTAAAAGCCCATGCTTTAGCCATATTTACACTATAGGAAATATCTTTTGTGTTATAGACTAATTGAAGTGTATTGTCAGCAAAATCTTCTGTCAAGTAATAGTCTAATAACATCACAATGGCAAAACGCAATTCATATTCATTAGAGCTGTTTAAATAATTTTTTATAAAAGATAGATATAAATCTTTATCTTTAGTTTTTAATTGGAAACTAGCGCAAAAACTATCGCAAATAGACCAATTATTTATTTTAGGTAAGAAATTTTGAATTAATTTTTGTTTTTCATTTACGTCAATAGGAGCATAAGCAATGACAAAGCCTTCAAGCATGATTTGCTCAAAATATTCATTTGTATTTTGATTTAAAAATTCTTGCCAATTATTTTTTACTAAGTCTTTAGCAATTTTTCGCAATTGTGGTAAACGTATACCGATAATTTTTATATTTTCTCTATTAATATTTTTAGGCAATAATTTTTGTACAAGTTGAGCATCTTTTTTATCTTGATAGGAGAATAATATTTGTAAAATATCGTTATTTTTCTGCATAAATAAATAACCTTCAATTACATGAGTATATAAAAATCCTTCACGCATACCAGCATCTTTATAAGTTATTGCTGTAGCATGGATTAGTTTAGCGATTTCGTTAGCTATGACCATGCCAGGAATGATAGTATGCAAGCGGTCTGGTACGGTTTTTAATAAAGTTGTGATATCTTTATCTGTTAATTTATGCCCACGTGTGAAATGAGCAATCATTTCAGGAATTTTGTCAGCAGGTATAGTTTCATTTATATCATCTTGAGCGTACATTTCGTTATATAAAGCTCTAGCTCCTTTACATGTACCGCCAATACCACAGATTTCAGCATGGGAAATATCTTTGAATTCAGGTGCTGTATCAATAATAGCATGAACTTCTTTTATCATTTGTGCGATTTCTTCTTCGCTAGGTAAAAAGTCAGTCGCATATTTTGTATGGAGAGCTAAAGAGCCAATAGGTAAGCTGGTTTTTTGGATAATTTTATTGTCAGCAAAACGAATGAGTTCTGTACTAGCACCACCGATATCAATGATAAAACCATCATGATAATCAAGTTCATGTGTAGCAGCGATAAAATCATAAGTTGCTTCCTCATCACCAGAAATGATATGTAAATCAATACCAGTGCGAGCAATGATTTCAGCGACAGCTTCTTTACTATTTTTAGCATTGCGGAGTGCAGCAGTAGTGAAAGCACTTACATTTTCGATATTAAAAGAAGTCAAGAAGGATTTAAAGCTGTTTAAAATTTCACAAGCTTTATCAATACCAGCTTGTTCCATGACATTATCCTTAACATAACTTGCTAAACCTACAGTATATTTGCGCTTATGAATAAGATTTAACTTATTATCCAAGATTTCATAAATAGCCATACGAATAGTAGTAGAACCAATGTCAATAACTGCATATAACATAAAAATATACCCTCCCAAAAGTTAGTATTCATTTTTCTTTTAAATAAAAGAAAAACGAATCAAAAAGAAAATATACCCGCAATATTGATTTTACTTTGACAAAGATAAAACTATGTCTACAACGCTCTAAACTCGCTTCGCTCAAACAGTAGGACTAAAACCGTATCCATAGTTTTATCTTTGTCAATAGCTTTCAGCTACCGTAAAAGTCTGCTAATGCGGGAAAGTTTGGTATTATATTAATAACACGTAATATTATTTTCCGCATTATAAATTTTTAGTGGTAACCTTTAGGTTATTGAAAATAATTGTCGCTGAATACGGTTTTAGTCTGAATGTTTGAGCGAAGCGAGTTTCTAAGCGTTGTATGAAGCGAAAATTATTTTCAAAGCTAAAAATTTATCTGCGGTGATTTCTTTGGTTCGTTTCTTTGTCACCAAAGAAATGAACAACTTATTTGAATAAATCAATTACTTGTTTTCCGATTAATACGATGGACATGATGATGAATAAGGTTTTTACGTATGTAGCACCTTTAGCAATGGCCATGCGAGCTCCGCAGAAGGCTCCAACCATCATGGCAAGTCCCATAGGAATGGCGTAAGCAAAATCGACAATGCCAGAGCTGATGAAAAATAATGCACCAGCGATGTTACTAGCAAAGTTTAAGCCACGAGCATTAGCAGCAGCACCGATAAAATCGAAACCTATCCAAAGAAATGCAAATAATAAGAATGTGCCAGTACCAGGGCCGAAAAATCCATCATAAAAGCCAAAAATAAATGCAGCAATAGCGCTTAGTATCCACATTTTTTGACTCATACCATTAAATGTAGCGACTTGACCAAATTCTTTTTTTGTCAAAGTATAGATAGTTACAGCTACAAGTAAAATGATAATCAAGGGACGAAGAAAGTCAGAAGGAATTAATTTTAAAATACTAGCACCACAGATTGAGCCAATGAAAGAAAGTGGTAGTAAATATTTTATAGTAGAAAAATCTACTCTACCAGAGCGAACAAAAGAGGCAAAACCGATTGTAGCACCCATAGAAGCAGATACTTTATTCGTAGCTATAGCTGTAACGGGAGGCATGCCAGTAAATAAAAGTGCAGGTAAAGAAATAAGACCACCACCGCCAACTACAGTATCGATAAAAGCTGCGATAAATCCAGTAACAATTAGAAATAAACACATATAGATATTAATATCTTCCATCAAAACATCCTTTCTAAAAATAAATTTAATTTGAGTTAATTAATAATATATTTTATCATAAATTTTTAGGGATAAAAGATATATAGTAAGTTATTTTTGATGATGATGGATATGTTGATAAAAAAAGTCAGTTTTAGCTTTTACTAAAACTGACTTTTATTTTAATCTTTATTACTAGAAGTATTGATGCCAGCACCAGTTATTGGAATGATAACACGGTAATTATCTGGTTTTCCTTTTTTGAAATATTTTAAAGCACCAGCAACGGAAGCAGCAGCAGTTGGTTCAATATAGATACCTTTTCTACCTACTTGATGTTGAGCTTCGATAATTTCTTCATCATCTACAGTGAGGACTTCACCATTGCTACGAGTAATTGCCATGAGCATTTCTTTTAAACGCATTGGTTTTTCTACACGTATGGAATCAGCTATAGTATAACCAACTTTGGAACCTTTACGTTTTTTCTTGAATGCATTATATAAAGGACAGCAATTTTCACTTTGAACAGCGATGAATTTTGGTAAACGACCAATTTCTTCGAATCCATAATAAAGACCGAGAAGCATTGTACCATTACCAACAGGAAGGAAAATATATTCAGGTACATGGTCATTTAATTGATGGTAAATTTCATAAGCTAGAGATTTTATTCCTTCAAAGAATAAAGGATTATAGACATGAGAAGCATAATATGTTTTAGATTTTGTAGCTTCTTTTTGAGCTGTTTTGGCTGCAGTATCACGATTACCAATAACAAGGCGAATTTGAGCACCAAAAGTTTCAATTTGTTTTAATTTGCCTTCAGCTATATTTTCAGGTACATAAGCAGTACATTTCATATTTGCCGCAGCTGCGTAAGCTGCTATAGCAGAAGCTGCATTTCCTGAAGAATCTTCAATTATGTGTTTTATGCCTAGATTTTTTAGTATGCTAATCATTGTCTTGGCACCACGGGCTTTGAAAGAACCTGTTGGATTTAAGTTTTCCATTTTAAAGAAAAACTCTTGTTTACCAAATTTTATAGGTATAAGCGGTGTTTCAATTTCTCCAATAGAAACTTCTGGTGTTATAGGATCAGTGTTATTTTTATATAATCTAAATAAACCACCACAAGAACAATGGTAAGAAATTGAATTTAATGGATATTCTTTTTTACATTTTTCACAATAAAAATGCATACTAATCATCTCCTAGAAATATTTTTGTAACATAAAATGGGAAATTATTCCTTTGTAGATTTAAGGAAATATTAAAAAATATATTAATATTTAATAAATTAACGAGCGTTATATGTAGGTTATAAAGATCGGAAGAGCGTCGTGTAGGGAAAGAGTGTA
>OGDT01000300.1_pt1 | contig 15402 bp, 9 predicted proteins | sample 1570521 | NCBI WGS metagenome assembly OGDT01 (sample SAMEA2582164, study PRJEB24529) | metagenome | biome: Human gut stool | place: China | collected 2011 | reverse complement strand
CGTATCGGCAGCATGCGACAGTCGGGTAAAAGGTAACGTTAGTGCGTTGCTGGCCAGCGCCAGGCCGCCTATTGCCGTGGTTTTCATCAGACCACGGCGGCTTACCTCAGCAGCCAGTAAAGCATCAGGGGCTTTAATTTTCATGGATACTCGCTTTGGTTGCTCACAATAAACTGACAAGCGTTATATAGACATATATATAATGCTTTGCGATATTATTGGTTTTTTATGCTGGTTTAATCCAAAGGGAGTATCACTGCATTCGCGACAAGGATTATTGCCCGGTATCAATAAGGGCGTAAAAAAAGCGCCCGCAGGCGCTTTTAAAAGAAGGAGTGAGAAGTTTAGCCGATATATTCGAGGCCGCGCATATACGGGCGCAGCACTTCCGGGATCTCAATACGGCCATCAGCCTGCTGATAGTTTTCCATCAGCGCCACCAGGGTACGACCTACTGCCAGGCCAGAACCATTCAGGGTATGAACGAGACGGGTCTTCTTATCGGACTTGCTGCGGCAGCGAGCCTGCATACGACGCGCCTGGAAATCCCAGACGTTGGAGCAGGAGGAGATCTCACGATAAGTGTTTTGCGCCGGAACCCATACTTCGAGGTCATAGGTTTTGCAGGCGCTGAAGCCCATATCGCCGGTGCACAACGCGACCTTACGGTACGGCAGGCCCAGCAGCTGCAGCACTTTCTCGGCGTGACCGGTCATCTCTTCCAGCGCGGCCATAGAGTCTTCCGGGCGGACGATCTGCACCATTTCAACTTTATCGAACTGGTGCATACGGATCAGACCGCGGGTGTCGCGGCCATAGGAACCGGCTTCAGAGCGGAAGCACGGCGTATGGGCGGTCATTTTGATCGGCAGATCGTCCTCGTCGATGATTTCATCGCGCACCAGGTTGGTCAGCGGCACTTCCGCCGTCGGGATCAGCGCGTAGTTGCTGCTGTCAGCCTCTTCTTCCAGCGGACGGGTATGGAACAGGTCGCCGGCGAATTTCGGCAGCTGGCCAGTGCCATACAGGGTGTCCTGGTTTACCAGGTACGGGACATAGTTTTCGCTGTAGCCATGCTGTTCGGTGTGCAGATCCAGCATGAACTGCGCCAGGGCGCGGTGCAGACGGGCCAGCTGCCCTTTCATCACCACGAAGCGCGAGCCGGTGAGCTTAACGGCGGCGGCAAAATCCAGCCCCCCGTGCATTTCACCCAGCGTCACATGATCGCGCACCTCAAAATCGAACTGACGCGGCGTACCCCAGCGGCTAACTTCAACGTTGTCGTTTTCGTCGCGACCAACCGGCACATCATCATGAGGAATATTCGGGATCGCCAGCGCGATATCGCGAATTTCAGCCTGTAAAGCATCCAGCTCGGCTTTTGCTGCATCCAGCTCTTCGCCCAGTTTGTTCACTTCCAGACGTAAAGGCTCGATATCTTCCCCGCGCGCTTTCGCCTGGCCAATGGATTTCGATCGGGAGTTACGCTCCGCTTGCAGGTTTTCCGTTTTGACCTGCAATACTTTACGACGCTCTTCAAGAGCGCCCAGCTTATCTACATCCAGCTTAAAGCCCCGGCGTGCCAGTTTTTCTGCGACTGCGTCTGGCTCGGTACGCAGCAGATTGGGATCGAGCATGCTTATCCTGTGCTTATCGAATTAAATGGGAGATGTGGCCACAGCCTGCGACCACAGGGATACAGTAACAACATTACCGCAACGATAACATTAACGGTAGCGTTTTATGGGGCTATTTTGATCCTGTTCAGCCAGCCAGGCGAGCTTTTCGCCAATCTTGCCTTCAAGGCCCCTGTTTGTCGGGAAATAATAGCGTGTTTGTGCTATTTCCGGCGGGAAGTAAACCTCACCGGCAGCATAAGCGTTTGCTTCATCATGAGCGTAACGATATTCCTGCCCGTAGCCCATTTCCTTCATTAATTTCGTCGGCGCATTACGCAAATGAACCGGCACGTCATAATCCGGGCGTTCGCGAGCATCGGCCAGCGCGGCTTTAAACGCAGTGTAGACAGCGTTGCTTTTTGGCGCGCAGGCCAGGTAAACAATCGCCTGAGCAATGGCGCGTTCACCTTCCGCCGGGCCAACGCGAGTAAAGCAATCCCAGGCCGCAATTGCCACCTGCATCGCCCGTGGATCGGCATTACCGACGTCTTCAGACGCAATCGCCAGACAGCGACGCGCGACATATAACGGATCGCCACCAGCGGTAATAATTCGCGCATACCAGTACAGCGCCGCATCGGGTGCGCTACCACGTACCGACTTATGCAGTGCGGAAATCAGATCGTAAAAGCGATCGCCTTTGTTATCAAAGCGGGCGCTACGTTCACCGGCGATTTCGGTCAGTAATTCAGGCTTCAGGACCCGCTTACCGCTATCATCGACTTCGGCCATATCCGCCATCATTTCCAGCGTATTTAACGCCCGGCGCGCGTCGCCATTCACCAGTTCAGCAATGGCGCGTCGTGTTTCATCTGGCAGAACAATATCCTGACCACCATAGCCACGGGTTTTGTCTTCCATCGCCTGAGTTAGTACTTGCTCAATATCCTCTGTACTCAGGGATTTCAACAGATAGACACGGGCACGGGAAAGCAGTGCCGAATTAAGCTCAAACGACGGGTTTTCAGTGGTTGCGCCAATAAAAGTGATGGTGCCGTCTTCAATATGTGGCAGAAATGCATCCTGCTGGCTTTTGTTGAAACGGTGAACTTCGTCAACAAAAAGAATAGTGCGGCGACCTGCATTGCGGTTTTGCCGGGCGCGCTCGATCGCCTCGCGAATCTCTTTCACGCCAGAGGTGACGGCAGAAATACGTTCCACATCAGCGTTCGCATAGCGGGCAATCACTTCAGCGAGAGTTGTTTTGCCGGTACCCGGCGGCCCCCAGAGGATCATAGAATGTAAATGCCCGGCTTCGATAGCGCGCGGCAACGGCTTCCCCGCAGCCAGCAAATGTTGCTGGCCGATATACTGTGCTAAATTTTCTGGCCGCATACGCGCGGCCAGAGGTTGAAAAGTATTATCCGAAAAATCGAGCGACAGATTGCTCACTCAGGTGCCTCTACTTACGTTGATCATCTACCGTGACGCCTTGCGGCGGGGTGAAGGTAAATTTCGCTGCATCCACAGCCCCATTTTGCTGGGATTTCAGTTGATAACTGCTGCGCTGATCGTCCTGCTCCACCGCGCTAAACTGATGGATTGTGCCATCACGTCCCACGTTAATGGTGAACTGCTTCAGATTGCCATTGCTGGCTTTCGGCGTCAGGACAAAGTCATCGCCATTCTGTTTGATATTGTACTGCTGCCAGTCGCTGGACTGGTTGCGGGCAATCAGCATAAACGGCGTATTACCGGTGGCATCTTTCAGCCAGGTTGCCGTAGCTTGCTCAACGAACGGGTTATAGAACCACAGTGTTTTACCGTCAGAAACCAGAATGCTTTCATCAGGTTGTGTCATATGCCAGTTGAATAAGTTTGGACGTTTCACCCACAGATCGCCCTGACCTTCCTGCACCGCCGCGCCGCTACCGTCAGTCACTTTTTGTGTGAAGCTGGCGTGGAAGCTGCTGACTTTATCCAGGCGGCTTTTCAGATCGCTTGCGGCATCAGCCCAAACGCTGCTTGCTACTAAGCTTGAGAGTAATGCACAGGTGATGGCAATTTTTTTCATCATTATTCCTCAAATTACGTCACTCCCGATCGGGAGTTCCCTCTACTCTCTATTCCAGGCTAATAATCAGCTTGAGGAAAGAAGAAAATACTGAATTTTCAGTTGATAGAGTGCCGGATGCGACGCTACCGCGCCTTATCCGGCAATGCATTAATTAGTCAAACGGCGGTGGGGCCAGCACTTCACGATTACCGTTGTGCCCCTGTTCGCTGACAATCCCCTGCGCTTCCATCTGTTCGATAATACGCGCTGCACGGTTATAACCAATGCGGAACTGACGCTGTACGCCAGAAATTGACGCTTTGCGTTTTTCAGTGACAAACTGCACCGCCTGATCGAACAACGGATCCAGTTCTTCAGCGCCATCGAAACCACCCGCACCACCTTCGCTTTCGCTGTCGGAGGTGATGCCATCAACATACTGTGGGCGACCACGCGCTTTCCAGTCCTGCACCACGGCATGAACTTCCTGATCGCGAACAAAAGCACCATGGACACGTACCGGCAACGTGGAGTTCGGCCCAGAGTAGAGCATATCCCCCATACCCAGCAGTGATTCCGCGCCAGCCTGATCAAGAATGGTACGTGAGTCAATCTTACTGGATACGGTAAAGGCGATACGGGTCGGAATATTCGCTTTAATCAGACCAGTAATAACATCAACCGATGGACGCTGAGTTGCCAGTACGAGGTGGATACCCGCGGCACGGGCTTTTTGCGCCAGACGTGCTATCAGCTCTTCCACTTTTTTACCTACCGTCATCATCAGGTCGGCAAATTCGTCAACCAACACCACAATGTATGGTTCTTTTTTCAGCACCGGATGCTGGGCATCCATACTGTCACCCGGCTTCCAGTACGGGTCTGGAATCGGACGCATCATGCGATCGGCTTCAGCAATTTTTTCGTTATAACCCGCCAGATTACGCACACCCAGCGCAGACATCAGTTTATACCGACGCTCCATCTCGTTAACACACCAGCGCAGCGCGTTGGCGGCATCTTTCATATCAGTAACGACTTCCGTTAACAGATGCGGAATGCCTTCATAAACCGAAAGCTCCAGCATTTTCGGGTCGATCATGATGAAACGCACATCTTCTGGCTGTGCTTTATAAAGCATGCTCAGGATCATCGCGTTCACACCGACAGATTTACCGGAACCGGTAGTCCCCGCAACCAACAAGTGCGGCATTTTCGCCAGATCGGCAACCACTGGCTCACCGGCGATATCTTTACCCAGCACCACGGTTAATGGCGACGGATTATCGCGGAATTTGGCGTTATCCAAAACTTCGCGCAGATAAACGGTTTGTCGTTTTTTATTCGGTAACTCCAGACCTACATAGGGTTTGCCAGGAATAACTTCAACGACACGCACCGCCACCGTCGAAAGTGAACGGGCAAGGTCCCGTGACAAGTTAGAAATGCGCGCCGCTTTTACGCCCGGTGCCAGGTTCAATTCAAAGCGAGTGATAACCGGCCCCGGAGAGTAATTGACGACATCGGCTTTAATACGGAAATCAGCCAGACGCGCTTCCACCAGACGAGCCATTTGTTCAAGCGCAAAGGTATCTACCGGCTCCACTTCGCTCGGCGGCGGTGTCAGCAAATCCAGAGAAGGCAGCGGCGTCGTCGGTTTATGCAACGGACGGCTGTCGCCATTACGCATCAACAGCGGATGAAGCAGGGTATCCTGCGGTTGTGGCGCAACTGGCTGTTGTGGCTGCTGATACTGCTGCTGCGGCGCAACCGGTTGTTGCGGCTGCTGATATTGCTGCTGTGGCGCAACCGGTTGTTGCGGCTGCTGATATTGTGGCTGCGGCGCAACCTGCTGTTGTGGCTGCTGATACTGCGGCTGCGGCGGAACTGGTTGTTGCGGCTGCTGATATTGCTGCTGCGGTGCAACCGGTTGTTGCGGCTGCTGTACAGGTTCAACAATTGGCGTAAACAACGGTTCGTGTGGACCATCATCCAGCAACGCTTTCATTGGCGAAAATTCAAAATCATCCAGCGAGAACGGATTCGCCCCAGCCGGTTGTTCGCCGGAATAACGTTGTTGTTGAGTTTGCGCAAACTGACGAGCCAGTTCAGCCTCTGCCGCAGCATCTGCATCTTCTGCGTTTACGGGCACATCATGTTGATACTGTTCGCCATAGCGTTGCTGCTGTGTCTGGGCGAACTGACGTGCCAGTTCATCCTGCTGCATCGCATCGATTTCATCATCGTTGTACTGATCGCCAGAATCGTACTGATTGCGCTGGGCTTCACGGGCTTTTTCTTCCGCCGCACGCTGTGAGGGCAGCTTAATACCGTAAGACGCCAGTTCACGACGAGTTGGCACGCGGATACGTTTCGGTCGTGGCAACTGCGGACCAATCCCCTCTTTGACCTGAGGACGCGGTCCACCGCTATTTGCCAGACTGAAGACTGGCGCGGCAACGGTTGCGGCAGCCCCCGTCGCCAGTGTCGCTTTTTTCACGCCAGATGCCAGCGGGGAAACAGCGGCAGCGGCTTCTACTGGAGGTACTGCTGCAACAGAAGGTGCTTTCAGCGAAGATTTGATCGGTTCTGGTTCTTTAACCGGTTCTGGAATCGGTTGATACCAGGCCGCAAGTTGTTCACGTTCACGGGCTCGCTTCTCTTCCACTTCTTCAAAATAGTAAAGCGGCGGACGCGCGGGTTTTGTCTCTTCTACAACGGGTTCAGGCTCCACAACAGGCTGCTGTTCAACGGATTGCGGCTGTTGGTACAACGGCTCCTGAGCGGCTGGTTGCTGATAAGTTTGCTCAGTCTGGTATGTAGACTGTGGAGCAAAAGTGGATTGCTGCTCTTCGGCTTGCCAGGCGTTACCTGCCACCGGTTGTTCTGGCGCAGGGGCGTAATACGGTTGCTGAACAGGTTGTTCCGCCGCAGGAGCGTAGTAAGGTTGTTGCGCAGGTTGTTCAGCTGCAGGTGCATAATACGGCTGCTGCGGCTGTACTGGTTGTTGCAGCGGCTCATTATATTGCACTGCAGGCTGCGCATATTGTGACTGCTGTGGGTAACCTTCCGGTGCAGGAGCAATAACCGGCTCTCCCGTTTGTGGACCCGGTACAGGCTGCCAGGCTACTGTAGGTTGCGAAGGTGGAACATCAACAGAGGCAACAGGCGGCGTCTGAGTCACAGGTTCAACCGGCGCAGCCCAGCTTTGTGTCTCCGTGGTAGCAGCAGCTGCCACAGCGACAGGTTCGGTAATTGGCGCACCGTTTAATAATGGATCGTATTCGTCATATTCTGGCTGCGTTGCACGATTGCCCGAAAATAGGACGTCGTCCGGGTCGGCAGCCACACCGCGTGCAGTGTAGGTAATCTCTTCGTCATCATCCATCCGCTTACCGGAGAACAACGCAGCGTCTGTTTGCCGCCCCATCGGATTAATGAATTTTTCCGCCAACCGTTTACGACGCGCTAGCGCGCCGCGAAGAATACGGGCACGGCGTGATTCATGCTGTTTGCCGTGGTTTTCATCTTCATACTCTTCGTCATCTTCATATTCATCTTCATCGACCCAGGTATCATCGCGACGGGTACGATTACTAGCGAAGGTGAGAATGTTTAAAATCCAGCCGCCGAGTTTTTCAGCAATGGTCACCCATGACCAACCGGTGAACAGCGTCAGGCCCGCAGCCCAAACGCAGAGCAGCGCAATAGTTCCCCCGCTACTGTGTAGCAGTGGTTGTAGCGTAGTGCTTAGTAAGCTGCCAATGACGCCACCGGAGGCAAAATACCAGATATCGTCAGCGTTGATTGCCGCCAGACCACAGGAGGTAAGGATGAGCGCCAAAACGCCAATGATGCGTAGCGAAACGGCAAAATAATCAATGTATTCGTCACTGGACTGATGACGCCAGGCAAACCAACAACCGCCGACAATAATGACGGGAATGGTGTAAGCCATCACGCCAAAAATAAAGAACAGCGTATCTGCCAGCCACGCACCGGGCATCCCACCTAAATTATGGATAGGTTCATGCCAGGCCGTTTGCGACCAGCTGGGGTCCGAAGGGTTAAAGCTTAGTAAGGCAGCCATCAACCAGACGGCAAACAGGACAATAAGGATCAGCAACGCTTCCAGAAGGCGACGGCCGCTACTTAACTTTGTCAATGTGACTTCTTTGTCTTCAGTGTATTCCTGGCTCAAGAAAGGCTCTCCAGGTTACAGGCTTTTCCTGCCCGATGCTAAAACGGACAACAGTACCAGGTTACCCCAGTACTGTTGCTGTATGGATTAACAGGAGTGTAATCAAAATACGCCGATTTTGCACCTGTTCCGTGTTAGCGCGTCTTAATAACCAGACGATTACTCTGCTTGACTTCTTCCATAACAACGTATGTCCGTGTGTCATTGACGCCAGGCAGACGCAGCAGGGTTTCCCCCAGCAACTTACGGTAGGCTGACATATCCGGCACGCGTGTTTTCAACAGGTAGTCGAAATCACCGGATACTAAATGACACTCCTGAATTTCTTCAAGTTTTTGTACAGCGGTATTGAATTGTTCAAACACATCCGGTGCGCCACGATTCAGAGTAATCTCAACGAATACCAGAAGTGATGCATCCAGATAATGGGGGTTAAGCAGCGCCGTATAGCCCTGAATAAACCCTTGTCTTTCCAGCCGACGCACACGCTCAAGGCACGGCGTTGGGGAAAGTCCCACACGTTTAGAAAGCTCGACGTTAGAAATACGCCCATCCTTTTGCAACTCATTAAGAATGTTACGATCGATACGGTCGAGATCTTTGCCAGGGCGCTTCTTGCTATCTACCATTATTATTGTCTCTCTGTATTCCTTCCCTACTCCTGTCTGACCCTGAAACATCACTGTTCAGAGTCGCTACCCGTCACGATAGACCGAAATCATGAAGATTCACGGCGCGCAATGCCTGGGTCTACGGTGAGAAGACCGTTGCCTTGTGGCAGCTATCGACATCACGAATGGCGTCTGTCCACGCCATACGTAGATTTCACTAGCACGGTAAACATGGTATTTACATGCATGGTTATGCGCATATAAGAATACTGTTTTTTTTCTTCCTCGAATGTTTTCGCAAAACACCAGGGGATTGTCAAAGCAAAACATCGATTTTTAGTACAACATGCCAGATATTCATTAACAGGGGCGTTTATTCATCATTTAATCGGCTTATAAAGCGGGAAATTTAAGTAGCAGAGGTGATAATGACGGGAGAATTTGACCTGCTTATCGATGCTGCCGATTGCACAAATTGTTAACAAAATCGTCATACTCTTTTTTTACGTCTGTAAATTCCCTACAATCCTGCCCATTGTCTGCCAACAACTATGGGGATCTCATGGGCACGACCAAACACAGTAAACTGCTTATCCTGGGTTCAGGCCCGGCGGGATACACCGCTGCTGTCTACGCGGCGCGCGCCAACCTGCAACCTGTGCTGATTACCGGCATGGAAAAAGGCGGCCAACTGACCACCACCACGGAAGTGGAAAACTGGCCTGGCGATCCAAACGATCTGACCGGTCCGTTATTAATGGAGCGCATGCACGAACATGCCGCGAAATTTGAAACGGAAATTATTTTCGACCACATCAGCCGCGTCGATCTGCAAAACCGTCCGTTCCGTCTGAATGGCGATAACGGCGAATACACTTGCGACGCGCTGATTATTGCCACCGGAGCTTCTGCACGCTATCTCGGCCTGCCCTCTGAAGAAGCCTTTAAAGGCCGTGGGGTTTCTGCTTGTGCAACCTGCGACGGTTTCTTCTATCGCAACCAGAAAGTTGCGGTCATCGGCGGCGGCAATACCGCGGTTGAAGAGGCGCTGTATCTGTCTAACATCGCTTCGGAAGTGCATCTGATTCACCGCCGTGACGGTTTCCGCGCGGAAAAAATCCTCATTAAGCGCCTGATGGATAAAGTGGAGAACGGCAACATCATTCTGCACACCAACCGTACGCTGGAAGAAGTGACCGGCGATCAAATGGGTGTCACTGGCGTTCGTCTGCGCGATACGCAAAACAGCGATAACATCGAGTCACTCGACGTTGCCGGTCTGTTTGTTGCTATCGGTCACAGCCCGAATACTGCGATTTTCGAAGGGCAGCTGGAACTGGAAAACGGCTACATCAAAGTACAGTCGGGTATTCATGGTAATGCCACCCAGACCAGCATTCCTGGCGTCTTTGCCGCAGGCGACGTGATGGATCACATTTATCGCCAGGCCATTACTTCGGCCGGTACAGGCTGCATGGCAGCACTTGATGCGGAACGCTACCTCGATGGTTTAGCTGACGCAAAATAATTTTACAAATCAGTAACAAAAGTAAAGAAGGCGACACCATGCGACTATGGGTCGCCTTTATTTTTTCCCCGTTGTAACATTGCTCTGCAAATAATTCTGATAACTCACCTGCTAAGCGTGCAATGAATAAATCTCGTCAAAAAGAGTTAACCCGCTGGTTAAAACAGCAAAGCGTCATCTCCCAACGTTGGCTGAATATTTCTCGTCTGCTGGGCTTTGTGAGCGGCATATTGATCATTGCCCAGGCCTGGTTCATGGCGCGAATTCTGCAACATATGATTATGGAGAATATTCCCCGTGAAGCCCTGCTGCTTCCCTTTACGTTACTGGTTCTGACCTTTGTACTGCGCGCATGGGTGGTCTGGTTACGCGAACGGGTGGGTTATCACGCCGGGCAGCATATCCGCTTTGCCATCCGCCGTCAGGTTCTCGACCGTCTGCAACAAGCAGGGCCAGCGTGGATTCAGGGTAAACCTGCGGGGAGCTGGGCGACGCTGGTACTCGAGCAAATTGACGATATGCATGATTACTATGCACGCTATCTGCCGCAAATGGCGCTGGCAGTGTCGGTGCCGTTGCTGATTGTGGTGGCGATCTTCCCCTCTAACTGGGCTGCGGCGCTCATTCTGCTGGGCACAGCACCGCTAATTCCGTTGTTTATGGCGCTGGTTGGAATGGGGGCTGCCGATGCTAACCGACGTAACTTTCTCGCTCTTGCTCGCTTAAGTGGGCATTTCCTCGATCGCCTGCGCGGCATGGAAACATTGCGTATTTTTGGTCGTGGTGAAGCTGAAATTGAAAGTATTCGTTCTGCTTCGGAAGATTTCCGCCAACGGACAATGGAAGTGCTACGACTGGCGTTTTTATCCTCCGGCATTCTCGAATTTTTTACCTCGCTGTCAATTGCTCTGGTGGCGGTCTACTTTGGTTTTTCCTATCTCGGCGAGCTGGATTTTGGTCACTACGATACTGGCGTGACGCTGGCTGCGGGTTTTCTGGCCCTGATCCTTGCGCCAGAGTTTTTCCAGCCATTACGCGATCTCGGTACGTTTTATCATGCTAAAGCCCAGGCTGTTGGTGCAGCTGACAGTCTGAAAACGTTTATGGAAACCCCGCTCGCCCATCCGCAGCGCGGTGAGGCGGAATTAGCATTGACCGATCCGCTGACCATTGAGGCCGAGGATCTGTTTATCACGTCGCCGGAAGGTAAAACGCTGGCCGGACCGCTGAACTTTACTTTGCCAGCAGGCCAACGTGCAGTGTTGGTTGGTCGCAGCGGTTCAGGTAAAAGCTCACTGCTGAACGCGCTTTCTGGTTTTCTCTCATATCAGGGATCATTACGAATCAACGGGATAGAATTACGCGATTTATCACCAGAATCATGGCGTAAACATCTCTCCTGGGTTGGGCAAAACCCACAATTACCGGCAGCAACATTACGGGATAACGTACTACTGGCGCGACCTGATGCCAGCGAACAAGAATTACAAGCAGCGCTGGATAACGCCTGGGTCAGCGAGTTTCTACCGCTCCTGCCACAAGGCGTTGATACGCCTGTTGGCGACCAGGCTGCCCGCCTTTCCGTGGGGCAGGCGCAGCGCGTGGCGGTGGCCCGTGCGTTACTAAATCCCTGTTCGCTATTACTGTTGGATGAACCCGCTGCCAGCCTTGATGCTCACAGTGAACAGCGCGTAATGGAGGCGCTGAATGCCGCCTCTCTGCGCCAGACAACGTTAATGGTCACCCACCAGTTAGAAGATCTTGCTGACTGGGATGTCATTTGGGTTATGCAGGATGGCCGGATTATTGAGCAAGGACGTTACGCGGAATTAAGTGTGGCTGGTGGCCCATTCGCCACATTACTGGCCCATCGTCAGGAGGAGATTTAAATGCGCGCTTTGCTACCCTATCTGGCACTGTATAAACGTCATAAATGGATGTTAAGTCTTGGTATTGTGCTGGCAATTGTGACGCTGCTCGCCAGTATCGGTCTGTTGACACTTTCCGGCTGGTTCCTCTCGGCCTCAGCGGTTGCGGGGGTTGCCGGACTGTACAGCTTCAACTATATGCTACCCGCTGCGGGCGTGCGTGGCGCAGCAATCACCCGTACTGCCGGGCGCTATTTTGAACGTCTGGTAAGTCACGACGCGACTTTCCGCGTGTTGCAGCATCTGCGCATTTACACCTTCAGCAAATTGCTGCCCCTCTCCCCTGCCGGACTGGCGCGCTATCGTCAGGGCGAATTGCTCAATCGCGTGGTGGCGGATGTTGATACGCTCGATCATCTTTACCTGCGCGTTATCTCGCCGCTGGTGGGCGCTTTTGTGGTGATTATGGTGGTGACAATCGGGTTAAGTTTCCTTGATTTCACCCTCGCCTTTACGCTGGGCGGCATTATGTTACTGACGCTTTTCCTGATGCCACCGCTGTTTTATCGTGCGGGAAAAAGCACCGGGCAAAATCTGACTCATCTTCGCGGACAGTATCGCCAACAACTGACGGCCTGGCTGCAAGGGCAAGCTGAGCTGACCATTTTTGGTGCCAGCGATCGTTATCGCACGCAACTAGAGAATACAGAAATTCAATGGCTGGAAGCGCAACGCCGTCAATCTGAACTGACCGCATTGTCGCAAGCGATAATGCTGCTCATTGGCGCGTTAGCGGTGATCCTGATGCTGTGGATGGCGTCTGGCGGCGTTGGCGGCAATGCTCAACCCGGCGCGTTAATTGCCCTGTTTGTCTTCTGCGCGTTAGCCGCGTTTGAAGCACTGGCACCAGTAACGGGTGCATTTCAGCATCTGGGGCAAGTCATTGCCTCTGCCGTTCGGATCACTGATTTAACGGATCAAAAACCGGAAGTCACCTTCCCTGATACCCAAACTCGTGTTGCCGATCGCGTTTCGCTGACATTACGGGATGTTCAGTTCACTTATCCGGAGCAATCCCAACAGGCACTTAAAGGGATTTCTCTTCAGGTAAACGCCGGGGAACATATTGCGATTCTCGGGCGAACCGGATGCGGCAAATCAACACTGTTACAACTGCTGACCCGCGCTTGGGACCCGCAACAGGGCGAGATTTTGCTTAACGATAGCCCCATAGCCAGCCTGAATGAAGCGGCTCTACGACAGACCATCAGCGTTGTTCCTCAGCGAGTGCATCTGTTTAGCGCCACGCTGCGTGATAATCTGTTACTCGCCTCGCCTGGCAGTAGTGATGAGACTCTGTCGGAGATCTTGCGTCGCGTTGGTCTGGAGAAGCTGCTCGAGGATGCAGGTCTCAACAGTTGGTTAGGTGAAGGCGGACGCCAGCTCTCCGGTGGTGAACTGCGCCGTCTGGCTATCGCCCGTGCGCTGTTACATGATGCGCCACTGGTGTTGCTGGATGAACCTACCGAAGGCTTAGATGCCACAACCGAAAGCCAGATCCTTGAATTGCTTGCAGAAATGATGCGTGAGAAAACGGTGTTAATGGTCACCCATCGACTTCGCGGACTCTCTCGTTTCCAACAAATAATAGTGATGGACAACGGGCAAATTATTGAGCAAGGTACTCACGCAGAACTGCTTGCCAGACAGGGGCGTTATTACCAGTTCAAGCAGGGTTTGTAAGCTATTATTGAACGATCCGACTTGCGTGGAGTTTTGCGGTCATGCGCCTGGTTCAGCTTTCTCGCCATTCAATAGCCTTCCCTTCCCCGGAAGGCGCATTACGTGAGCCTAACGGCCTGCTGGCACTTGGGGGCGATCTTAGCCCTGCGCGCCTGTTAATGGCTTACCAGCGTGGTATTTTTCCGTGGTTTTCTCCAGGCGACCCCATCCTCTGGTGGTCGCCCGATCCCCGTGCGGTGCTATGGCCAGAATCACTGCATATCAGCCGTAGTATGAAGCGATTTCATAAACGCTCGCCCTATCGTGTCACGATGAATTACGCTTTTGGTCAGGTCATTGAAGGCTGTGCCAGCGATCGCGAAGAAGGAACCTGGATCACGCGTGGCGTGGTCGAAGCCTACCATCGCCTTCACGAACTCGGTCATGCCCACTCCATTGAAGTCTGGCGTGAAGATGAGCTTGTCGGCGGTATGTACGGCGTGGCCCAGGGAACACTATTTTGTGGCGAGTCCATGTTCAGCCGGATGGAAAATGCGTCTAAAACGGCGCTTCTGGTATTCTGTGAGGAATTTATCGGTCATGGCGGTAAGCTTATCGACTGCCAGGTCCTTAACGATCACACAGCATCGCTTGGTGCCTGCGAAATTCCCCGCCGGGATTACCTTAATTATCTCAATCAAATGCGCCTCGGACGATTGCCGAATAATTTCTGGGTACCACGATGCTTGTTTTCACCACAAGAATGAATGTTTTCGGCACATTTCTCCCCAGAGTGTTATAATTGCGGTCGCAGAGTTGGTTACGCTCATTACCCCGCTGCCGATAAGGAATTTTTCGCGTCAGGTAACGCCCATCGTTTATCTCACCGCTCCCTTATACGTTGCGCTTTTGGTGCGGCTTAGCCGTGTGTTTTCGGAGTAATGTGCCGAACCTGTTTGTTGCGATTTAGCGCGCAAATCTTTACTTATTTACAGAACTTCGGCATTATCTTGCCGGTTCAAATTACGGTAGTGATACCCCAGAGGATTAGATGGCCAAAGAAGACAATATTGAAATGCAAGGTACCGTTCTTGAAACGTTGCCTAATACCATGTTCCGCGTAGAGTTAGAAAACGGTCACGTGGTTACTGCACACATCTCCGGTAAAATGCGCAAAAACTACATCCGCATCCTGACGGGCGACAAAGTGACTGTTGAACTGACCCCGTACGACCTGAGCAAAGGCCGCATTGTCTTCCGTAGTCGCTGATTGTTTTCGCCCCTAAGGCGTCAGATGCTGAAGGCCGGGATAATTCCCGGTCTTTTCATTTCTGCCGTCAGCAAAAAAAAACCGGCCCCTGGCCGGTTTTTTACATTGAAGATATCGCCTTAGTGGGCCGCTTCCGGTTTGTGCTTCGGAGCGCTATGGAAGTCGTAAGTCAGCGTATTTTTGTCGCTGTCCAGAGAGACAGTGACCTGACCACCGTCGACCAGCGAGCCAAACAGCAGTTCGTTCGCCAGCGGTTTTTTCAGGTTGTCCTGAATGACGCGTCCCATTGGACGTGCCCCCATCGCCCGATCGTAGCCTTTCGTCGCCAGCCAGTCGCGCGCTTCCTGACTCACTTCCAGGGAGACGCCTTTCTGGTCCAGCTGGACCTGCAGCTCGACGATAAACTTGTCGACAACCTGATGGATCACCGTGGTAGACAAATGATCGAACCAGATGATGTTGTCGAGGCGGTTACGGAATTCCGGCGTAAACACTTTTTTGATTTCGCCCATTGCATCAGTACTATT
>OGDT01000296.1_pt1 | contig 15513 bp, 9 predicted proteins | sample 1570521 | NCBI WGS metagenome assembly OGDT01 (sample SAMEA2582164, study PRJEB24529) | metagenome | biome: Human gut stool | place: China | collected 2011 | reverse complement strand
CCGATCGCCGCGACAGCGCCGCGGTCGCGCCAAAATCGCAGGTGGTGGATCTGCGCTATGACTGGCGTGGCGATAAACCGCCGCGTACCTCATGGGGGGAAACGGTGATTTATGAAGCGCACGTGAAAGGGCTCACCTTGCTTAATCCGCAGCTACCGGAAGCCATTCGCGGAACCTATAAAGCGCTGGGCCACCCGGCGATGATCGCTTACTTCAAATCGCTGGGCATCAGCGCCCTTGAGCTGTTGCCGGTGGCGCAGTTCGCCAGCGAGCCGCGACTGCAGCGGATGGGGTTAAGCAACTACTGGGGCTACAACCCGTTGGCGTGGTTCGCGCTGGATCCGCGCTATGCCAGCGACCCGGATCGCGCCCTGGATGAGTTTCGCGATGCGGTTAAGGCGCTGCACGCCGCCGGTATCGAAGTGATTCTGGATATCGTGCTCAACCATAGTGCGGAAATCGATCTAGAAGGGCCCACCGTCTCCCTGCGCGGAATCGACAACCGTAGCTATTATTGGGTAAGGGAGGATGGCGATTATCACAACTGGACCGGGTGCGGTAATACGCTCAATCTTAGCCACCCCGGCGTGGTGGAGTGGGCGCGCCAGTGTTTGCGCTTTTGGGTGGATGAGTGCCATGTCGACGGCTTTCGCTTCGACCTCGCCTCAGTGATGGGGCGGACGCCGGAATTCCGCCAGGATGCGCCGCTGTTCGAGGCTATCCGCCGCGACAGCGTGCTGTCGCAGGTGAAACTGATTGCGGAACCCTGGGATATCGGCCCGGGCGGCTATCAGGTGGGTAATTTCCCACCGCTGTTCGCTGAATGGGATGACCATTTTCGCGATAGCGCCCGACGCTTCTGGCTACAGCAAAATGTCTCCCTGGGGGATTTTGCCCAACGTTTCGCGGCCTCCAGCGATCTCTTTGCCCGCGATGGCAAGCCGCCATCGGCGACGGTCAACCTGGTGACGGCCCACGATGGCTTCACGCTGCGCGACTGCGTTTGTTTCAATCAGAAACACAATGAGGCAAACGGGGAGGAGAATCGCGATGGGACTAACAATAACTACAGCAACAATCATGGTATAGAAGGATTAGAAGCGAATTTTGCGGTGATTGAACGGCGGCGCGCCAGCGCGCATGCGCTGCTGACGACGCTGCTGCTGGCTCAGGGGACGCCAATGCTGCTGGCGGGCGATGAACAGGGCCACAGCCAGCACGGTAACAATAATGCTTACTGCCAGGACAACGCCCTGACGTGGCTGGACTGGCGCCAGGCGAACCCGGGATTAACCGCCTTTACCGCGGCGCTGATCCACCTGCGGCGCCGTATTCCGGCGCTCACCCGCAACCGCTGGTGGCAGGAGGGGGATGGCAACGTCCGCTGGCTTAATCGCAACGCCCAGCCCCTGACTGCCGCGGAGTGGCAGCAGGGGGCCGCGTGTATGCAGATCCAGTTGTCGGATCGCTGGCTGCTCACGCTGAACGCCACCGCAGAGGTGGTCGATATGGTTTTACCCGAGGGGGAATGGCGCGCCGTTCCTCCATTCGCCGGAGAGGATAATCCGGTCATCATGGCTGTCTGGCATGGGCCCGCGCACGGAGTGTGCGTATTTCAAAGGTCGTAAGCCCTGAAGCTTTCGGTTGGACCCGTGGCGGCGGCGCGGCGGGATGAGCTGGAAAGCGGGGGTGTAAAAAGGAGTTAATCATGGTTAGGCTTGAAAAAAACGATCCGCTGATGCTGGCGCGTCAATTACCCATCAAATCCGTGGCGTTGATCCTCGCGGGCGGGCGTGGCACCCGGCTGAAGGATCTCACCATTAAGCGTGCGAAACCTGCCGTTCACTTTGGCGGCAAGTTCCGTATTATCGATTTCGCATTATCTAACTGCATTAACTCAGGGATCCGCCGCATCGGCGTTATTACCCAGTATCAGTCGCACACGCTGGTGCAGCACATCCAGCGCGGCTGGTCGTTCTTCAGCGAAGAGATGAACGAGTTTGTCGATCTGCTGCCGGCTCAGCAGCGCGTGCATGGCGAAAATTGGTATCGCGGCACGGCGGATGCGGTGACGCAGAACCTGGATATCATCAGCCGCTACAAGGCCGAGTACGTGGTGATCCTCGCGGGCGACCATATTTATAAGCAGGACTACTCGCGCATGCTGATCGACCATGTCGAAAAAGGGGCGCGTTGCACCGTGGCCTGCATGCCGGTGCCCATTGAAGAGGCATCCGCCTTCGGCGTCATGGCGGTCGACGAAAACGAAAAAATCATTGAGTTTGTCGAGAAACCCGCCAACCCGCCGGCGATGCCGACCGACCCGACCAAATCGCTGGCCAGCATGGGCATTTATGTCTTTGACGCCGCCTATCTTTATGAGCTGCTGGAAGAAGACGATCGCAACGAGAACTCCAGCCACGATTTCGGTAAAGACATCATTCCGAAGATCACCGAAGCTGGCATGGCTTATGCACATCCTTTCCCGCTCTCCTGCGTGCAGTCCGACCCGAACGCCGAACCTTACTGGCGCGACGTGGGGACGCTGGAAGCCTACTGGAAGGCTAACCTCGATCTGGCGTCAGTCACGCCGGAGCTGGATATGTACGACCAGAACTGGCCGATCCGCACCCATATGGAATCGCTGCCGCCGGCGAAGTTCGTGCAGGACCGCTCCGGTAGCCACGGCATGACCCTGAACTCGCTGGTTTCCGGGGGGTGCATTATCTCCGGGTCGGTGGTGGTGCAGTCGGTGCTGTTCCCGCGCGTGCGGGTGAATTCGTTCTGTAACATTGATTCGGCAGTCTTGTTGCCAGATGTCTGGGTGGGGCGCTCATGCCGCCTGCGTCGCTGCGTGATTGACCGCGCCTGCGTCATCCCGGAAGGTATGGTGATTGGTGAGAACGCGGAAGAGGATGCACGCCGCTTCTATCGCTCAGAGGAAGGTATCGTGCTGGTGACCCGCGACATGCTGCGGAAATTAGGGCACAAACAGGAGCGCTAATGCAGGTCTTACATGTATGTTCTGAGATGTTCCCGCTGTTAAAGACGGGCGGTCTGGCGGACGTCATCGGCGCACTGCCGGCGGCGCAAATCGCGGAGGGTATCGATACGCGCGTGCTGTTGCCGGCGTTTCCCGATATCCGTCGCGGCGTGGTGGATGCCCAGGTGGTGACCCGCCGGGATACCTTCGCCGGGCGGATCACGCTGCTGTACGGCCACTTTAACGGCGTGGGGATCTACCTGATAGACGCCCCGCATCTCTATGACCGTCCGGGGAGCCCTTACCACGATACCAACCAGCACGCTTATCCCGACAACGTCCTGCGCTTTGCGCTGCTGGGCTGGGTGGGAAGCGAAATGGCTAGCGGACTGGATCCGTTCTGGCGCCCGGATGTGGTGCATGCCCATGACTGGCACGCCGGCCTGACGCCGGCCTACCTGGCGGCGCGCGGACGCCCGGCTAAATCGGTGTTTACCGTGCACAACCTGGCGTACCAGGGGATGTTTTACTCCTGGCATATGAATGACATTGAGCTGCCTTGGTCGTTCTATAACATGCATGGCCTCGAGTTTAACGGGCAGATCTCGTTTCTCAAGGCCGGCCTCTACTACGCCGACCATATTACGGCGGTGAGCCCGACCTACGCGCGCGAGATCACCGAGCCGCAGTACGCCTACGGCATGGAGGGGCTGCTGCGCCAGCGCCATCATGAAGGTCGGCTGTCGGGAATTCTCAACGGCGTTGACGACGGTATCTGGAGCCCGCAAAACGATCTGCTGCCGATGCGCTACGATCGCGACACGCTGGAGGAGAAGGCGGAGAACAAGCGTCAGCTGCAGATTGCCATGGGCCTGAAGGTCGATGATAAAGCGCCGTTGTTTGCCGTCGTCAGCCGTCTTACCAGCCAGAAAGGGCTGGACCTGGTGCTTGAAGCGCTGCCGGGTCTGCTTGAGCAGGGCGGCCAGCTGGCGCTGCTGGGCGCCGGCGATCCGGTGCTGCAGGAAGGTTTCCTCGCCGCCGCCGCCGAACACCCGGGCAAAGTGGGTGTGCAGATTGGCTACCATGAGGCCTTCTCCCACCGCATTATGGGCGGCGCCGACGTCATTCTGGTCCCGAGCCGCTTTGAACCCTGCGGCCTGACCCAGCTGTATGGTCTGAAGTACGGGACGCTGCCGCTGGTGCGCCGCACCGGCGGTCTGGCGGACACCGTCGCTGACAGTTCGCTGGAGAATCTGGCCGATGGTCTGGCGACAGGGTTTGTCTTTGAGGACAGCAATGCGCTGTCATTGCTGCGCGCTATCCGTCGCGCCTTTGTCCTCTGGTCGCGCCCGTCGCTCTGGCGCTACGTGCAGCGTCAGGCGATGAATATGGATTTTAGCTGGCAGGTTGCCGCGAACTCCTATCGCGAACTTTATCAACGCTTGATGTAACCACTGGAGTCATTGTTATGAATGTACCCTTTAGCTATGCATCACCGACGCTGAGCGTTGAGGCGTTAAAGCATTCTATTGCCTATAAACTGATGTTTATCATCGGTAAAGATCCGGCCATCGCCAACAAGCATGAATGGCTTAACGCCACGCTGTTTGCCGTTCGCGATCGCATGGTGGAGCGCTGGCTGCGCTCCAACCGCGCGCAGCTCTCCCAGGAAGTGCGCCAGGTTTACTATCTGTCGATGGAGTTTTTACTGGGACAGTCGCTGCGTAATAACCTTTTGAATATGAATTTACTGGAGGAAGTGCGCCAGGGGTACTATCTGTCGATGGAGGTTCTGATCGGCCGCACCCTCTCGAATGCGCTGCTGTCGCTGGGCATTTATGACGATGTGAGCAGCGCGCTGGCGGAGATGGGGCTCGATCTCGAAGAGCTGATCGATGAAGAGAATGACCCCGGGCTTGGCAACGGCGGTCTGGGCCGCCTGGCGGCTTGCTTCCTTGACTCCCTGGCGGCGCTGGGTCTGCCGGGACGCGGTTACGGCATCCGCTACGACTACGGGATGTTTAAACAGAATATTGTCGATGGCCGGCAAAAAGAGTCTCCTGACTACTGGCTGGAGTACGGTAACCCGTGGGAGTTTGAGCGCCACAACACCCGCTATAAAGTGCGCTTCGGCGGCCGCATTCAGCAGGAAGGAAAGAAAACCCGCTGGATTGAGACGGAGGAGATCATTGCGGAAGCCTACGACCAGATCATCCCCGGCTTTGACACTGACGCCACCAACACGCTGCGTCTGTGGAGCGCGCAGGCCAGTAGCGAAATTAACCTCGGTAAATTCAACCAGGGCGACTACTTCGCCGCGGTAGAGGATAAAAACCACTCCGAAAACGTCTCCCGCGTGCTCTATCCGGACGACTCGACCTACTCCGGACGCGAGCTGCGCTTGCGCCAGGAGTATTTCCTCGTGTCGGCCACGGTGCAGGATATCCTGAGTCGCCATTACATGTTGCATAAGACCTATGACAACCTGGCGGACAAGATTGCCATTCACCTGAATGACACCCACCCGGTGCTGTCGATACCGGAGCTGATGCGTCTGCTTATTGACGAACATAAGTTCAGCTGGGACGAAGCGTTCGAGGTGACCTGCCAGGTCTTCTCCTATACCAACCACACCCTGATGAGCGAAGCGCTCGAGACCTGGCCGGTGGATATGCTGGGTAAAATTCTGCCGCGCCATCTGCAGATTATCTTCGAGATTAACGACTATTTCCTCAAGACTTTGCAGGAGCAGTATCCGAACGATACCGACCTCCTCAGCCGCACCTCGATTATCGACGAGTCTAACGGCCGCCGTGTGCGGATGGCCTGGCTGGCGGTAGTGGTCAGCCACAAGGTCAACGGGGTGTCCGAGCTGCATTCCCGACTGATGGTGGAGTCACTGTTTGCCGAATTCGCCAAAATCTTCCCAATGCGCTTTATCAACGTGACCAACGGTGTGACGCCGCGCCGCTGGCTGGCGCTGGCCAACCCGCCGCTGTCGAAAGTGCTGGATGAGCATATCGGCCGCACCTGGCGGACCGATCTGAGTCAGCTTGATGAGCTGAAACAGCATATCGACTACCCGATGGTCAATCAGGCGGTGCGTCAGGCCAAGTTTGAGAACAAACAGCGGCTGGCCAGCTATATTGCTCAACAGCTCAATGTGGTGGTCAATCCGAAGGCGCTGTTTGATGTGCAGATCAAACGTATCCATGAATACAAACGGCAGCTAATGAATGTGCTGCACGTCATCACCCGCTATAACCGGATCAAGGCCGATCCGCAGGCCGAGTGGGTGCCGCGGGTGAATATTTTCGCCGGTAAGGCGGCCTCGGCCTACTACATGGCCAAGCACATTATTCACCTGATCAACGATGTGGCGGCGGTGATTAATAACGATCCGCAGATTGGCGACAAGCTGAAGGTCGTCTTTATCCCCAACTACAGCGTTAGCCTGGCGCAGCTGATCATTCCGGCGGCAGACCTGTCGGAACAGATCTCCCTCGCAGGCACTGAAGCTTCCGGCACCAGTAATATGAAGTTTGCCCTTAACGGCGCGCTGACTATCGGCACCCTTGATGGGGCAAACGTGGAGATGCAGGAGCACGTGGGCGAAGAGAATATCCTTATCTTCGGCAACACCGCGGAAGAGGTGGAGGAGCTACGTCGCAGCGGCTATAAACCACGCGAATATTACGAGCAGGATGAAGAGCTCCACCAGGCGCTGACGCAGATCGGTACCGGCGTCTTCAGCCCGGCAGAACCGGGGCGCTACCGCGACCTGCTGGATTCGCTGATTAACTTTGGCGACCACTACCAGGTTCTGGCGGACTATCGTAGCTATGTGGACTGCCAGGATCGCGTCGACGAGCTGTATCAAAACCCGGAAGAGTGGGCCTATAAGGCGATGTTGAATATTGCCAACATGGGCTACTTCTCTTCTGACCGGACGATCCAGGAGTACGCGAAATATATCTGGCATATCGACCCGGTAAGGCTGTAAGCCAGTCAATGCAACACCACACAACACAACGGGGCCATTTGGCCCCGTTGTGTTGTGTGGCGAACGTTTTATTCGGAAAAGGGCCGGGGAGGATTCAGGCTATTGCGGGCATATACTATTGACGTGAATTCGCCAGCAGTACGATAAATGCTCAATAAGTTTACGTTCATAGCCTATGTGGGATGTAGAAACGACGGATACGTTTGATACCTGGTTCGAATTACAAAGTAGAGCTTTAAAAGAGGATATGTTGGCCACGATGCTCATCCTGTCTGAGTTTGCTCCGCAGCTTGGGCGCCCGTATGTTGATACGGTGAAAGATTCAACGTTTCAGAATATGAAAGAACTCCGGGTTCAGCATCATGGGCTCCCCATCCGCGCCTTTTTTGCTTTTGATCCTCTGCGGAAAGCTATCGTTTTATGTGCGGGCGATAAGGATGGCATGAATGAGAAACGTTTTTACAAAGAGATGATTACTCTGGCTGACAGAGAATTCAGCCAACACCTGACTAAGGAGCGATAATGGCCACGCTAAAAGAACTCATGGCGAAACAGAGTCCTGAAAGCCAGCAGCGTATTGCAGCGAAAGCGGCAGAGATACGCCAGTCTGTCGCTTTAAACTTGCTTCGAGAAGAGTTGCAAATGTCGCAAACAGAGATGGCTGCGGCTATGGGGGTAAAGCAGCCAACGATCGCTAAAATGGAACAGACTGATAACGACCCTCGGCTTTCGACCCTAAAACGCTACATTGCGGCATTGGGGGGAGAACTCAGTATAAATGTCACATTGCCGACTGGAAAAAAAGTCTCGTTTAATTTGTGAACAGGCATCCGGGCCAAGCGCAAGCCATAGCCCGGGTATTTCTCTCCTGGCGCCACGCGATGTCAGGACGCTAACGACAGTTCAGACTTTCCCGCATGCTGCGCCAGCCATTCGCTGATGCGCGCCTGCTGCTCGGCAGTCAGCCACATACCCTGTTTGGTTCGACGCCAGATGGCGTCATCCAGGCTGCGCACCCACTCGTGCTCCACCAGATATTTCAGCTCGGCTTCATAAAACTCGTGGCCGAAATCTTCCCCGAGATCGCTCAGGGCGCTGGCTTCCTTCAGGATCCACTCGCTGTTGCTCCCGTAGGTGCGGGCATAATGGCGGGCCAGTGATTCACTGATGAACGGGAAGCGACGGCGCAGTTTTGCCGCGTAGTCGTCGCGGTCGCCGCCGATATCGCCGCCGGGGAGCACCGCGGTTTTGGTCCATGCCGGGCCGATCCCTTTGTAATAGGGGGTCAGTTTTTCCAGTGCATGCTCGGCCAGTTTGCGATAGGTGGTCAGCTTGCCGCCGAAGACGGACAGCAGCGGCGCCTGACCGTTCTCATCGTGAATATCCAGGGTATAGTCGCGGGTAATGGCCTGCGGCGAATCCGACTCGTCGTCGCACAGCGGACGGACGCCGGAGTAGGTCCAGACGATATCGTCCCGGCTGAGGGTCTTTTTAAAGTGCGCGTTATAGACGTTCAGCAGATAGTTGATCTCTTTATCATCAATGGCCACCGCTTTCGGATCGCCCTTATACTCGACGTCCGTCGTGCCGATGATAGAGAACTCATCCATCCACGGAATAACAAACACTATGCGTTTATCTTCGTTCTGCAGAATATAAGCCTGTTTCTGGGTATGCACCCGCGGCACCACGATGTGGCTGCCCTTGATCAGACGGATGCCGTAAGGCGAGCGCAGATGCATCCCTTCGTCGAAGAACTGTTTGACCCATGGGCCGGTGGCATTGACCAGGCCGCGCGCCTTCCAGGTAAACTTCTCACCGCTATCAATATCTTCCGCTTCCACCACCCACAGGCCATTCTCACGTTTCGCTGAGATAGCGCGGGTGCGGGTACGCACTTCGCCGCCTTTGCGGACGACCATCTGCGCGTTGGCCAGCACCAGGCGGGCATCGTCGACCCAGCAGTCGGAATATTCGAAACCGCGCACAATTTCCGGTTTAAGTACCGATTCTGCGCCAAAACGCAACCCGGTGGATCCCGGGAGGCTGGTGCGTTTGCCCAGATGATCGTACATAAACAAGCCGATACGGATCATCCATGCCGGACGCAGATGCGGACGATGCGGGAGACGAAAGCGCATCGGGAAGGCGATATGCGGAGCCATTTTTAACAGCACTTCACGCTCGGCCAGCGCTTCGCTGACCAGACGGAACTCATAGTGTTCGAGGTAGCGTAGCCCGCCGTGGATCAGTTTGGAACTGGCGCTGGAGGTGGCGCAGGCGAGATCGCGCGCTTCCAGCATCAGTACGGATAAACCACGCCCGGCGGCATCTGCCGCGATACCGGCACCGTTGATGCCTCCGCCTATCACAATCAGATCTTTGGTTTCCACGTTCTTACCCTCTCACACTTTCGTTTAAGCTCATAAATGCTCGATATCGCTCACTATAGCAAACAAACGCGCTTTTGGTAACATCAAAAAAACATTTTGAAGTGATGGGTGTAACATATTGGCGTTTCTTTACCGCCTGACGGTACACTACAGGGTAAAATTGGGCCGGCCATCGCCCGTCATGACGAGAAAGAGAAGAGAATCATGGAACAGTTTGAATGCATCAATGTTGAAGAAGCGCACCAGAAACTGCATCAGCAGACGGCGGTACTGGTCGATATCCGCGATCCGCAAAGCTATGCGATGGGTCATACGCCGGGCGCGTTTCATCTGACCAACGATACGCTGGGCGCGTTTATGCGTGACAACGACTTTGACACGGCGGTGATGGTGATGTGCTATCACGGCAACAGCAGCAAGGGCGCCGCGCAGTATCTGCTGCAGCAGGGGTTTGATAAGGTCTATAGCGTTGACGGCGGGTTCGACGCCTGGCATCGCCATTTCCCGGCGGAAGTGGCGCGCGGGACGTTTTAACGACTGGCAGGTATACTATCCCCCTTTGTGTGGAATAAGCGATTCGCTGCATGTTAATGATTACCTCTTTTGCCAACCCGCGGGTGGCCCAGGCGTTTGTCGATTATATGGCGACGCAGGGGATTATCCTGACCATCCAGCAGCATACCCAGAGCGACGTCTGGCTGGCTGATGAGAGTCAGGCCGGGCGCGTCAGGGCTGAGCTGGCGCGTTTTCTCGAAAACCCGGCGGACCCGCGCTATCTGGCGGCGAGCTGGCAGTCCGGACAGACCAATAGCGGGTTGCGCTATCAGCGCTTTCCTTTCTTTGCCACGCTGCGGCATAACGCCGGTCCGTTCACCTGGGCGATTCTGCTGATCTGCATCGCGGTGTTCATCCTGCAAAATCTGCTGGGCGATCAGCCGGTGATGATTTGGCTGGCCTGGCCCTACGATCCTTCGCTGCAGTTCGAAGCCTGGCGCTATTTCAGCCATGCTTTCATGCATTTCTCGCTGATGCATATTCTCTTCAACCTGCTATGGTGGTGGTATCTTGGCGGCGCGGTGGAAAAGCGCATCGGCAGCGGCAAGCTGGTGGTGATCACCGTCATCAGCGCTCTGCTGAGCGGCTTCGTGCAGCACCAGTTTAGCGGCCCGTGGTTTGGCGGCTTATCGGGCGTGGTCTATGCGCTGATGGGCTACGTCTGGCTGCGGGGCGAGCGCGATCCGCAGAGCGGTATTTATCTGCAGCGCGGGTTGATACTCTTCTCTTTAGTGTGGTTAATTGCTGGCTGGTTTGATGTTTTCGGCATGGCGATCGCCAACGGCGCGCACATGGCTGGTCTGGCGACCGGCCTGGCGATGGCGTTTGTTGATACCTTACATGGGCGAAAACGCGCATAAAGACTTACCGACAGGGGTCGGGTAGGCGATATTTTTCCAGGGATATTTCATGAAACAAACACAACGTCATGACGCCATTATCGAGCTGGTAAAAAAACAGGGTTACGTCAGCACGGAAGAGCTGGTTGAGCAGTTCGCGGTAAGCCCGCAGACCATCCGCCGCGACCTGAACGATTTAGCCGAACAGAAAATGATCCTCCGCCATCACGGCGGCGCGGCGCTGCCCTCCAGCTCGGTGAACACCTCCTGGCACGATCGCAAAGCGACCCAGACGGCGGAGAAAGAGCGTATCGCCCGGCGGGTGGCCAGCGAGATCCCGGACGGAGCGACGCTGTTTATTGATATCGGCACCACGCCGGAAGCGGTGGCGCACGCTCTGCTCGATCACAACGATCTGCGGATTGTGACCAATAACCTTAACGTCGCCAACACGCTGATGGTGAAAGAGGACTTCCGCATTATTCTCGCCGGCGGCGAACTGCGTAGCCGGGACGGCGGGATTATTGGGGAAGCGACGCTGGACTTTATCTCGCAGTTCCGCCTCGACTTCGGCATTCTCGGCATCAGCGGCGTAGACAGCGATGGCTCGCTGCTGGAGTTTGATTATCATGAAGTGCGTACCAAGCGGGCGATCATTGAGAATTCACGCCACGTGATGCTGGTGGTGGACCATACCAAGTTTGGCCGCAATGCGATGGTCAACATGGGCAGCATCAGTATGGTCGATGCGGTCTATACCGACGTGCTGCCGCCGGCCGGCGTGCTGAAGGTGATCACTGATAACAACCTTCAGCTGGAGCTGTGCTAAACGGCAACGGCGTCGTCAGACGCCGTATCCCATCATCTTAAGTAACTGCTGGGCATGCTGTACCGCGTCCTGCCGGTGGGCGACGCCCAGTTTCTGATACAGGTTGCGAATGTGGGTCTTGATGGTGGTGGCCGCCACGTCAAGCTCGCCGGCAATCTGCTCGTTGCTGTAACCGGAATAGATTAAGCCAAGCCCCTGCCACTCGCGCTGGGTCAGCGGGCTGGTGCGGATAAGCTCCGGCACCTCCGGATGATTCAGCAGTCGCTCGACGAACCCTTCGTCAAAGTGGGCGAATTTGTGGCGATGATGCTGGTTGATGTCGCGCAGAATACGCTGGGCGCGATGCTGCTCCAGCTCCGGCAACGTGTTCAACTGGATCAGCTGGCGCAGCTGCTGGGCCATCGCCTCGCCTTCAATCACAAAGTGGTTGATAAAACCGGTGCGGTTGGCGAGCGTCAGGGCTTCCAGCAGGGCTTTCTGCGCTTCGCTCTTGCGTCCCGACTGCCAGTACAGCTGATTGAGCAGCAGCAGGTTGCGGTTGAGATCGCTCATCAAACGCAGCGAACGCGCATTTTCGTTCAGCTCTTCCAGCACCATTTCCGCCGGTTCGAAGTCGCCCAGCAGGATCTGCGCCCGGGCAATGTTGCGCCACTGGCTCTGCAGGAAGTGGTTGTTGGCGAACTCCGGCTTTGGCGTCTGGCGCAGCCAGTTGGCCGCCGCGGTTTTATCACCGGTCATCTGCCAGTAGATCACTCGCACCTTATCGGCGTTGGAGACCCAGTCGCTGTGATAGTGACCATTACCGAGCAGGTTTTCCAGCCGGTTCAGGTGGCTGCGGGCATTATCCAGATCGCCGCGCGCCAGTGAGCACTGGACCATCAGCGCCAGGCACTGCAGCTGCTGCTGCGGCTGATAGGTGGATAGCACGTCCATCCCCTGGCGGGCGCAAGCTTCAGCCTCGTCGAGGCGCGCCCATGCCCACAGCAGCTGAGAACGGATGCGCAGCAGGAACTCATGCATCGGCAACTGCTCAAGATGCTGTTCGCGTACCAGCTGGAAGGCTTTCTCCTGGCTCTCCCAGGCGGCCTGCAGGAAGCCCTGGGCGAAGAGGATTTCGCTTTGCTGAATGATGCTCCACAGGGCGTAATGCCATACGTCATGACGGCGGGCCATCTGTTCGGTCTGCTGCATCACGGCGAGGGATTTGGTCAGCTTTCCCTTACAATGGAGAACTTCGCCATGCACCGATGTGGCGACGATGCGGCTGTAATAGTTGGCCAGCGGCAGCTCTTCCAGGGCCACCATTGACAGACGTTCCGCCTCGTCCTGGTCGCCATCGTTAATCGCCACCTGCGCGCGCAGCGCGTTGAAGTCGCCATGCATCGCGGTGTCCATTTCCACACTCATCTCCTGCTCGGCGCGCGCCAGCAGGGTATTGACTTCGCTGTAGCGATGCTGGCTCTGCATCAGCCAGGCCTGGAGCAGGATCAGGCGCGGATTTTCCAGCAGATTGGACCATGGCAGCGCCGCCAGCGACTGCTCCAGTAGCCCCAGCTCGCTATGGTTAAACATGCCCCAGGCATGATTGAGCAAGATATCGCGCAGCATTTTGGCATCGCCGGCCGCCAGCGCATGGTGGATGGCCTCGCTGGGGAAACCTTGCGCCATCCAGCTTTCCGCGGCGGCGCGGTGGATCTCCGGTAGTTCAACCGCCAGCTCCCACTGACAGCGCTGGCGCAGGAAGCTGCCAAACAGCGGGTGATAGCGGAACCATTCGCCGGAATCATCCATCCGCTGCAGGAACAGCCCCTGGCGTTCGATCTCCTCCAGCTGCATCTGGCCATTCTCTTCGCCGGTGACGCGCACGATTAACGCGTCGTTCATTGAGCGCAGCAGAGAACTCTTCAGCAAAAAGTTGCGCGTGCGGGCGTCAACGTTATCCAGCACTTCATCCACCAGATAATCCGACAGATGGCTGGCGTTAATCCCGGCGAGGCGGCGGGCGGGGTGTTGGGCGGAGGAGTTATTCTGGCGGGCGGAGAGGGCGATGAGTTGTAGCGCGGTGGCCCACCCGGCGACATCGTCGCACAGCCGGCTGCTGTCGTCGGCTTCGATTGGCGACGTCAGACGGCAGTCGAAAAATTGTTTCGCCTCCTGGTGGGTAAAGGCCAGCTGCTGACTGCCAATCTCCAGAAGCTGATCGCGGACGCGCAGATTGGCAATGCCCAGCTGCGGCAGGTTACGCGACAGGACCACCAGGGTCATATTCTCCGGCTGATGGCGCAGGAAAAAGCGCATCGCGTCATGGATCACCGGATTATTGATCAGATGGTAATCATCAATGACGAGATACAGCGGGCGCTGCCAGTCGGCAAGTTCAATAAACAGCTGCGCAAAAAGAGAGGAGAGACTGGCGTACTGGCGTTTTTGCACCATCGCTTCACTGGCCGCGCAGTGGTTGCCGGTAGCCTGCTGAATCGCCGCGATCAGATAGCTGGCAAAACGCTCCTGCTGGTTGTCGCCTTCGTCCAGCGAAAACCACCCAAGATCGTTTTTACCCGCGGCCCACTGAGAAATGAGCGTTGTCTTACCGTACCCGGCAGGACTGGTGATCAGCACGAGACGATAATTGTTCGCGCCGGAAAGTTTCGCCAGTAAGCGCTCACGAACCACAGTGTGTTCAAGGCGGACCGGACGACTTAATTTGGACGGAATCAACATAGTTCTACATTTCGCTGTGCAAGAGAGAGGTTGCGATTTTTTTTGCGCTTCGTAATTAATATCTAATAAGGTCGGTGATTATGAAATTTATTGCAAGTTATGTCCGAAGTTTATGCTCTTGAATTTGCTCTATGTCACAAATTTTGACATTGGCTGAGAATGGGAAAAAATCGCAGGCAGGACTGGTCGGCCGCGGTTTTCAGGCGGTAGCTGGCGGAGTGTGGGTGGATTTATTTTACGCTAAGAGTAGTTGTTTGTTTTTATTAAATTATTGTCAGCGATTTCTTAGAAGTAATCTTTTTTGCGGGTCAATGCGATGAAAGGTGCTTATTTCTTCAGGGGCCTCTATTTATTTTGTTAATAACGTGGCGAGGAACTGGAAGATTTTTTACGCGTATTGGCCTGTAACAAATTTTTAGCTACCGGAGGTAACCTCTCAATTGTCATATCGCGGTGATTTTTACAGCATATTTTTGCCTTCTCGCCCACACTATAGTGTTCAGGATCACACTTTTCGCTCATCCCCGCCACTCCTCCCTGTCTAATCCCCGTCAGGATGAGGACGATGAATCGGGAGGTCGGCACACTAGCGCCATCGTTTTAGTAAAGGACCCGGATCTCATTATGTCACAGACTACATTTAACAAAGCTCAGTTTCAGGCTGCACTGACGCGTCAGTGGCAGCATTTTGGTTTACAGTCCGCTTCCGAGATGACACAGCGTCAATGGTGGCGCGCAGTCAGCGGAGCGTTGGCGGAACTCCTGGCGGCGCAGCCGGTAGCGAAACCGGCGCAAGGACAGCGTCACGTTAACTACATCTCAATGGAGTTTCTGATTGGTCGTCTGACCGGCAACAACCTGCTCAACCTGGGCTGGTACGAGGGCGTCAGCGACGCGCTGAAAGGCTACGATGTCAACCTCACCGATCTGCTGGAAGAAGAGACTGACCCGGCGCTGGGTAACGGCGGCCTGGGACGTCTGGCAGCCTGCTTCCTCGACTCCATGGCGACGGTGGGGCAGTCGGCGACCGGTTACGGTCTCAACTACCAGTATGGCCTGTTCCGCCAGTCATTTGACGATGGCCAGCAGATGGAAGCCCCTGACGACTGGGGGCGCAGCAGCTACCCGTGGTTCCGTCATAACGAAGCGCTGGATGTCCAGGTAGGTATCGGCGGAACCACGGGTAGCTG
>OGDT01000270.1_pt1 | contig 16778 bp, 10 predicted proteins | sample 1570521 | NCBI WGS metagenome assembly OGDT01 (sample SAMEA2582164, study PRJEB24529) | metagenome | biome: Human gut stool | place: China | collected 2011 | reverse complement strand
GAAAGAACAATAGAATAAGTAACTTGGCTAAGAGAGCTCATAAGCAGATAGATAGCAAGATATATGAGACAGAGCTAAGAAAAAGAGGAGTAGTAGACATAGTAAAAATAGGGATAGCCTTTAGGGGAAAAGAGGTAGAGTTTCATTATGAATAGAGAGTTTAGGCTCTCTATTTTTTTTACACATATTATGGTATAATATATGAGAGATAAAAGAAGAAGAGAGGTGTGGATATGAGACCAATAGCAATAGGAGTATCAGATTTTAGAAATATTATAGCAAACAATTGTTTTTATGTGGACAAAACAAAATTTATAGAAGAGCTAGTAAATGATATGACAGCTGTTCATCTGATAACAAGACCAAGAAGATTTGGAAAGACACTAAACCTATCTATGCTCAAATATTTCTATGATATAGAAGGAAATACTGAAAATAGAAAACTCTTTGATGAACTATATATATCTAACTCTCTAGCAATGTCAGAACAGGGGAAGTATCCAGTAATATTTTTATCATTTAAAGATGTAAAGGCTGATAGCAGTCTGGAGATGATGGAAAATATAGCAATACTTATGAAAAACCTATATGATAAATTTGAATATATTAGAGAGAAGTTAAATCAGAGCAACTTAATGGAGTTTGATGAGATTTGGTTAAAGAAAGACAATGCAAATTTAAGAGGTGCTCTTTTAAATCTATGTAGTTACTTAAAAGAGTATTACAATCAAGATGTAATCTTACTAATAGATGAGTATGACACACCAATGGTATCAGCTTATGAGCATGGATATTATGATGAGATAAAGATGTTTTTTACTACCCTATATGGAAGTGCCTTAAAGGAAAACCCAGCTTTGAAAAAAGCAGTACTTACAGGGATAATGAGGATATCTAAGGAAAATATCTTCTCTGGGCTAAATAATGTAAAGGTAAACTCAATATTAGAAGATGATTTTGCTGAGTATTTTGGAATAACAGAGAAAGAGGTGGAGGAATCTCTAATAGAGTATGGATTAGAAGAGAGATTACCAGAGGTACAGAAGTGGTATAATGGATATATCTTTGGTGGGGTGAGAGTCTATAATCCATTTAGTATAACAAATTTCTTAGATAGAAAAAAAATCATGCCATACTGGGTAAATACTTCAAGCAATACACTAATTAATAAGGTGTTAAAGGAAGCAAGTAGCTCAATATTTGAAGAGCTATCTAAATTATTTCAAAGAGAAACAATAAATAAAACAATAGATGTATATTCAAATTTTAATGAGCTAAAAAATACAGAGCAAATTTGGTATCTACTAACAAATGCTGGATATCTAACACCAGTAGAGGAGATAGATTTTGGAAAGTACAGTATAAGGATACCAAATGAAGAGGTGCACTATTTCTTTGAAAGAGATTTTATTCGTAATTTTTTAGGAAGCGTAGATAATTTCGATAGAACATTGAGCTATCTATTAGAGGGAGATTTTGATAACTTTACCTATGAATTAGAAAACATTATGTTAAATAGTGTAAGTTGTTTTGATTTTAATTCTAACTCAAAGGAGAGCCACTACCATGTATTCATCTTAGGAATGCTGTTAGGACTTAGAAGAAGATACTACATACACTCTAATAGAGAGGGTGGAAGAGGAAGGTATGACTTAGTAGTAGAGCCAATGGATAAGAGAAAAAATGGACTGGTAATAGAGTTTAAGGTGGCAAAAGAAAAAGAGGAGCTAGAGAAAGCGAGTGAGGAAGCCTTAGCTCAGATAGAGGAGAAAAGATATTATGAGGGGCTAAGAGATAGAGGAGTAGAGAGGATAATCTTAGTGGGAATATCTTTTTACCAGAGGGATTTTAAGTTACAAGGAAAGATTATAAAGGGAGTTGTTGCAATTTAAGAAATTAAAGTTATTATAAATAATTCAAGAATGACTTTCGTTCGAAGAATAAAGAGCAAGTAGGCTTATCTCACTAAAAACACAAAACTCGTTTCACTCAAACAGTTGTGTTTTTTAGTGTTCGATTTCGCTGACTTGCTCTACTTATTCTCCTCAATCTTCGTCATTCTTGAATTTTATTCTCTCTCCTAGTAAATTTCTTAAATTGAAATCAGGGGAAAAGAAGAGTAAAGGAAAAGGGAAAAAATTTACTGTAATGAGCATTGCGTAAGCACTAGCGATTGGAAGTAAACTTTTTTCCTTTTATATTGTTAAATATTTTTATTTTTTGATTTCAATTTAAGAATTTGCAACAGCCTCTTTCAAACTAAGTATAGCTAAAGCAATTAAAGTAATAACTAATCCAACTAAAGATAGAATAGTGGGAATCTCATTATAGAATATAAGACCAAATACAGTAGCAGCTATAGGTTCACAAGAGCAAAGTATAGATGCCTTACCAGTGTCCATATATTTCAAAGAGATAGTATAAAGAGCATATGGAAATATACAGGTACAAAGGGAGTGTGCCAACATAAAAATTGACATCTCCAAAGGGCTACTACTGATTATCTCCCCTACAAATCTCCAATCATTCATAGGAAAAAGAACTATGGTAATAGCCACAGTACTATATAGTGTTATAGTAAGAGCATCATATTTTTTCTCCATAGCAATTTTAGAAAAAATACTATATAAAGAGTAGAAAATAGCAGCAAGAAGTCCTACCACTATCCCTTTAAATGACCAATGCATAGTAGAGGCACTTTCAAAAACACCACTAGCCAAGGCACAACCTAAGATAGCTAAAAGCATACAAAATACTTTTGTACCTGTAATCTTCTCTTTAAATAGAAAAAATGAGAATATTACAACAAAGATAGGTGCTAGGCTTAAAAGTACAGCTGATAGTGAAAGAGATAGCTCTGTGATAGAGTAGTTATAGCTGAGATTTAATCCCAAAGTACCAAGGACACCAGCTCCAAAAAATACCCAAATATCTTTAAGCTTTATATAGAAAAGTTTTTTATCAGCTACAAAGAGCCATAGGATAAGTATAGGTAGAGCTAGAAAGACTCTTAAAAATACAACAGAGTAGCTATCTATTCCCAATTCAATCAATCTTCTTATAAATATTCCCCCTGAACCGAAAAATATTCCAGATAAGATAGGAAAGATAGAGATAAAATTATTAGTTTTTTTAATCATAATTATGTTTCTCCCCTTGTTATTAAAATATATACCTTTGATATTATAGTATTACTTTTTACAAATATCAAGTTTTTGTCTTCTAATCTCCAATGCTATATTGAAAAAATGTCATAAATATGGTAAAATTTTTAGATTGAGATATCTTTTCAATAAGAGATGGAGGAATAAAATTTATGACGAAAATATATATAGCTCCAATAGCTGGAGTTACAGATTATACGTATAGAGGAATATTGAAAGAGTTTAATCCAGATATGCTATTTACAGAGATGGTAAGTATCAATGCTATGGAGTGTGCTTCTGAAAAAACTCTAAAGGTTATTCTAAGACTTAGAGAGGGAGATTCTGTACAGCTGTTTGGTAAGGACATTCCAAAGATGGTAGAGAGTGCAAAGTTTGTAGAGAGATTAGGAGTTAAGCATATAGATATCAACTCTGGATGTCCTATGAAAAAAATTACAAGTAATGGGTATGGTTCAGCACTTATGGCAAATCCAGAACATATAAAGGCTATGCTATCAGAGTTAAGAAGTGCTTTAAATGATGATACAGGATTATCTATAAAGATAAGAGCTGGATATAAGGAGTTTAAAAACCCTGTGGAGATAGCAAAAATTGCTGAAGAGGTAGGATGTAAACATATCACTGTTCACGGAAGAACTAGAGAGCAGATGTACACTGGTAAAGCTGACTGGAGTATAATCAAAGCTGTAAAGGAGAGTGTAGGTATTCCTGTAATAGGAAATGGAGATATATTTACAGCAGAGGATGCCAAAGAGAGAATAGATTATTCTGGAGTAGATGGAATAATGTTAGCTAGAGGAATATTTGGAAATCCTTGGTTAATAAGAGATATTAGAGAGTATTTAGAGTATGGGAAAATTTTAAATCCTGTAACTCCATTAGATAGAATAAATATGGCAATAGAGCATACTAGAAGAACTCAGATAGAGCATCCAGAGAGAGATTTTATATTTGAGCTTAGAAAACATATTTGTTGGTATTTAAAAGGTATAAGAAATTCAAATCCAATCAAGGATAAGATAAATCATACAGATAAGTATGAAGAGGTATTGGAGTTACTGAATATATTAAAAGTGGGAATTGAGCAAGAGGGAGTTGAAGAGTAATGGCAGAAACGCCACTTATGAGTCAGTACAGAGAGATAAAATCTCAATACACTGACAGTATACTATTTTTTAGGCTTGGGGATTTTTATGAGATGTTTTTTGATGATGCAGTTACAGCATCAAAGGAACTAGGACTTACTCTTACTAGTAGAAATAGAGAAAAGGGAATAGATGTGCCACTAGCAGGGATACCCTATCACTCTGTAGCTTCATATATAGCAAAGCTAGTAAATAAAGGATACAAGGTAGCTATATGTGACCAAGTAGAAGACCCAAAGGCAGCTAAAGGAATAGTAAAAAGAGAGGTAACTAGGGTAATAACTCCAGGAACTATAATTGATACAGATTTTCTTGATGAGAAGAGTAATAACTACCTAATGGGAATAAAGATAACAGATGAGGTAGGAGCCCTAGCTTATATAGATATTACTACTGGAGAGTTTAAGGCTAGTGAGATAGTTGGAGAGGATATTTTGTTTAGACTTCTAGGGGAGATAAACAAGATAGCTCCTAAGGAGATACTACTAGATGAAAAAACTTATGACAGCTATATAGATGAGTTTAAAAAACACAACTCTCTCAGTGATATAAAATTTACTAAAACTGTAGAGAGAAGAAAGGCTGAAGATTATCTAAAGGATTATTTTAAGGTAATATCTTTAGAGAGCTTTGGAATGAAGGATAAAAAATCAGCTATTACAGTATCTACAATGGTATTAGAGTATGTTGTAGACTTACAAAAGGGAAAGGAGTTACCTATTATCAATATAAGCTATGTAAATAGTGAAAATGTAATGGAGCTAAATATAACTACTCAAAGAAATCTGGATATAATAGATAATCAGAGAGAGAAAAATAGTGCAGGAACTCTACTTTGGGTAATGGATAACTGTATGACCTCTATGGGAAGTAGACTGCTTAAGAAATTTATAAAAAATCCTCTTTTAGATGTAGAGAAGATAAAAGAGAGACAAAAAGATGTGGGATTTTTTATAGAAAATGTACTTCTTAGAGAGGAGATAAGAGAAAAATTAAAGGATATCTATGATATAGAGAGAATAATAGGAAAGCTTATCTTAGAGACAGAAAATGGAAGGGATTTAATAGCACTTAAGACTTCGATAAAAAACTCTTTGGAGATTTATAAGCTTTTAAAAGGAAATCCTCTTTTTGAGATAGAGGTAAAAACTCTTATAGAGATTTATAATATGATAGAGAAGGCTATTGTAGATGAGCCACCATTTTCTATAAGAGAGGGAGGAGTAATAAAATCTGGGTATAACTCTGATTTAGATGAGTTACACAATATCTCTAAAGATGGAAAAGATTATATCTTAGAGATAGAGAATAGAGAGAGAGAAAGAACAGGAATAAAGGGGCTAAAGATAAAATATAACAAGGTATTTGGATATTTTATTGAGGTAACTAAGGCAAATACATCTCTAGTACCAGAGGACTATATCAGAAAACAGACTCTAGCCAATGCAGAGAGATACATAGTTGCAGATCTAAAAGAGTATGAGGAAAAAGTACTGAATGCCAAGGAGAGAATAGAGTCTTTAGAGTACTATCTATTTAAAGAGTTGACAACAGAGATAAAAAAATATAGAGAGGAATTACAAAATCTAACCTATAAGGTAGCTTATCTAGATGTAATTACAGATTTTGCTCATATAGCTGTAAAAAACTCCTATGTACAACCAGAGGTAAATGATGGGGAGGATATAGAGATAATAGCAGGAAGACATCCAGTAGTAGAAAAGCTTATACCAGCTGGGGAGTTTGTAAAAAATAATATAGTCTTTGATGATAAGAGAGAGATAATAATCCTCACTGGTCCAAATATGTCTGGTAAATCTACCTATATGAAGCAGACAGCTCTTATAATAATAATGGCACATATAGGTTCATATGTTCCAGCTAACTATGCAAAAATTGGACTTGTGGATAAAATATTTACAAGGGTAGGAGCTAGTGACGATCTGCTTACTGGACAATCTACATTTATGTTGGAGATGAGTGAGGTAGCTAATATAGTAAATAGTGCTACAAAAAAATCTTTTATTATCTTAGATGAGATAGGAAGAGGGACATCTACCTTTGATGGTATCTCAATAGCCACTGCTATCACTGAGTATATCCACGAAAAAATTGGAGCTAAGACAATATTTGCTACACACTACCACGAACTTACTCAACTAGAAGAGAAGCTTGAAAAAGCTGAAAACTTTAGGATAGAGGTAAAGGAAGATGAGAATGAGATAATTTTCCTAAGAGAGATAGTAAAAGGTGGAGCAGATAAGTCTTATGGAATAGAGGTAGCAAGACTTGCAGGACTACCTAAGGAGATACTAGATAGGTCAAAGGCTATTTTAAAAAGATTAGAGGAGAGAAAGGAGATAGTTGAAAAAAATCTAGGTGGAGAACAGCTACTTCTTTTTGGAAATATGGCTCCTAAAGAGGGAGAGTGTCAATGTAAAAAGGAATCTCTAAAAGGGAAGGAGCTAACAAAAGAGCAAAAAATAGTGATGAGGGTACTAGATGAGATAGAACCAGAGAGATTAACACCATTAGAAGCATTGTTAAAACTGAATGAGTTGAAAAAAATATTGAATGGGAGTTAAAATATGAATAAGAAAAAGATAGTTTATGGAATTATTTTTATTGTAGTAATTGTGTTGGGATATCTTAACTATTTTGGAGATGAGGGAGAGCTAGGAAAGACAGAGCAAGTAATAGAGACTAGCAATGTAACCTATAAAAATGAAGACTATGTGGTGGAAGCTCAGCTACAAAAGGATTATATAAAAGAGAATGAAACAGGATTTGAAAAAGCAAAAGCTAAGGTAAATGATATGCTTATCAGTGGAGATAATGTCTTTATTGATAAGGTAAGAAACTTAGCTTTAAAAAACAATATCCTTGGAATAAGTCCTAATGGGTGGAGCTTTAAGGCAGAGAGTGTAGATTATAATAAGTTAAAAGATGAGATAAAATCTACTACTGGAGTAACTGCTATCAATGAGGAGCAGGGAATAAAAATCTCTGGGCAAAACTTTACTACTGACTCAAAGATGAGCTATATAGAGTTGACTCAAGATGTAGTACTAGAAAATGAAAGTATAGCTCTAAAGGGGGATAAGGGTGAGTATGATGATTTGACTAAGATAGTAGTACTTTCTAATAATATCACTCTTGAGGGTAGAGGAGAAAATGTAGGTTTAGTAGATGGACACTTTAAAACTTTAAGATATAATTCAGATAGTAGAATATTAGAAGCTTGGGAACCTTTTGATACAACTTACAAAGAGGTAAAGTTATCAGCAGAATCTCTATATTTCAAAGAGGATACAGAGGCATTAAAAGTTTCTAAAAATGTTGTAATAGAGGCAAATGGATTCAAAATCTATGTGGATAGAGTGGACAAAGCTGGAAATAGTAATATATTAAAAATTGCTGGTAAGATAAAAGGTAGTGATGGAACTTATTCCTTTGAGGGAGATAAGGGAGAGTACAATACTGAGAGTAAAGTCTTGACTATCTTAGGAAATATAAAGGGAAGCTCTACTAAGGGAGAGAAAATAGCAGGAGATAGATTGGTATATGATACTAACAGCAAGCTTATGACTCTCTCTGGAGATAAAAATGTAAAATACTCGTCAGCAGATGGAGAGCTAATTACAAAAGTTTTCAACTATAATAGTGAAACAAAAGAGATGAGTACAAGTGGAGCTTACACTTTCTCTGGAACTAAGTATGAAAGTAAGGGAAAAAATCTTTATTACAACGGAGAGAGTAAAGATGTAAAGATAACTGAGGGTTATCTGTTAGATAAAGAGAAAAAGCAAAGACTTAGTGGAGATAAGATAGCCTATAATACAGATACACAGGATAGCTCTGTAATAGGAAAAGCCTTTATGGAAGATGAAAAATATTCTCTTTCAAGTGAGAGTATCATCTATACAGGAGCAGATAAAAATGCTAAAATAAATGGTAACTATATAGTAAAAGCTCAAGATAGTGGAATGAAATTTCAAGGAAAAGATGCTACTTATAACCAAGAGAGTGGAGAGTTTTTAAGTGCTGGTAGTGTAAAATTACAAAATGAAAACTATATAGCTAATGGAACTGATCTTACTTATAATACAAAAACTGGATTGGGAAAATTGGGAAGTAGTATAGAGATAGTAAATCCTAAAGACAATATAAGAATAACTGGGGATACTTTCTCTTTCAAAAATGGGGAGTATTTAGAGATAGCTGGAAATCTTCATATGGAAGGGGAAGATGTCATTGTAGATTCTGAGAGAGCTAGATATAGTTTAAAAGATAAAAATATCTATATTCCAGAAAAAATAGATTTTAAGTCAAAAGATGGCAAAACTTATGGTATAATGAGTAAAGGAGTTTATTATACAGAGAGTTCAAAATTTGTTGGAGATAATTTCAATGGTAAGAGTAATACAGCTACTCTTACAAGTAGAAAGATGACATATTTCTCTCAAGGAGAAAAAGCTCTATTCCAAGGTAAAGTGGTCATGAAGGACACTGACTCTACATTTAGAGGAGAGAGTGTGGAATATTATCCTAAAACAGAAACAGTAAAATCTTTAGAGAAGTATACTATTAATTATAAAGATTTTACATTTAAAGGGGATAATGGAGTTTTCAATAATAAAAGTGGAATATTAGATGGAAATAAATCTGATATTACAACTGCAAATGGAGATAGATTTATCTCTGATAAAGTTCATGGAAACTTAAATGAGATGATAATGGATTTTACTGGTAATGTAAATGGACATGTAAATGACAATGGAGTTATCACTACATTTAGTGGAGAATTTTCAAGAGTATACTTCAAAAATAGTGGAAAATATGAGATACTAAGAAGTGAAGTAAGAGAGAATGCTGTCTTTATTCAAGGGGATAAAAAGCTTAAATCTGACTATATAGAGATAGATTCTAATAGAAGATTAGTTTTCTCTAAAGAGAATACAGAGCTTACATTAGTTGATGCAGTCAATGGAGAGACAGTTATAAAATCGGCAGTTGCTGAGGTAGACATAGATAAGGATATGGCTACACTTATAGGAAATGTACAGATTAAAAATAATAACTCTGAATATGGACTAACTAATGTAACTGCAGATAGAGGAATAATTAGACAAAAAGCTGGAACTGTGGAGTTAATAGGTCATGTGGAGATTGAAAATAATGAGTCAATAGTTCAAGCAGACAGAGGAATATATGATATGAACAGTAAGAAGATAAAAGCCTCTGGAAATGTCTATGTAGACTACAAAAAATAAGGAGATAAAGTATGATAAATTTATCAGCTCAAAACCTATGTAAAAGTTATAAGAAGAGAAAAGTTGTAGATAATGTAAGTCTAGAAGTAAAAAAAGGAGAGATAGTGGGACTACTAGGACCAAATGGTGCTGGAAAGACAACTACTTTCTATATGATTACAGGAATAGTAAAACCTGAAAGTGGAAAAGTATTTTGTGACAATATGGAAGTTACAGACTATCCAATGTATAAAAGAGCTAATATGGGTATAGGATATCTTGCCCAAGAGCCATCAATTTTTAGAAATTTGACAGTTGAAGAAAATATCGCTGCTGTACTTGAGATGAAGGGAATAAGTAAAATTGAGCAAAAAGAGACAATAGATAAACTTCTTGAGGAGTTTAAGCTAACTCATGTTCAAAAATCTTTAGGATTCTCTCTTTCTGGTGGAGAGAGAAGAAGGGTAGAGATAGCTAGAACAATAGCTAATAATCCTAGCTTTATCTTACTAGATGAGCCTTTTGCTGGAGTTGACCCAATAGCAGTAGAGGATATACAACAGATAATAAGATATTTAAAAAATAGAGGGTTGGGAATACTGATTACTGACCACAGCGTAAGAGAGACACTTAGAATTACTGAAAAAGCTTATATAATGGCTCAAGGAAAAGTACTTATAAGTGGAACTCCTGAAGAGATAGCAGAGAATGAAACTGCTAGAAAAATCTATCTAGGAGAGAAATTTAAATTAGATTAGATCATTAAATTTTAAAAATTGTTCCAAGTTCAAGAAAGTTGATTAATTAGGCTTATCTCACTAAAAACACAAAACTCGTTTCACTCAAACAGTTGTGTTTTTTAGCATTCGATTTCGCTGTATTAATCTAACTTTCTCTCACTACTTCCACAATTTTTGAAAATTAATTATATTTAAGATAACAGAGGAAAAAATTTAATTTAAAAATAGAAACAAACTGGAGGAATTATGTTAACAGGAAATCAAATCAGAAAAGAGTTCATAGAATTCTTTAAAAAGAAAAATCACAAACATTTTGAAAGTGCATCTCTAATTCCAGATGATCCAACACTTTTATTAACAGTTGCAGGAATGGTACCTTTTAAACCATATTTCTTAGGGCAAAAGGAAGCTCCATATCCAAGAGTAACTACTTATCAAAAATCAATCAGAACTAATGACTTAGAAAATGTTGGAAGAACAGCTAGACACCATACTTTCTTTGAGATGTTAGGAAACTTCTCATTTGGAGATTATTTCAAAGAGGAAGCAATAGTTTGGTCTTGGGAATTCGTAACAGAAGTATTAGGATTAGATAAGGACAAATTATGGGTATCTGTATTTACAACAGATGATGAAGCTGAAAAAATTTGGATAGAGAAGTGTAACTTTCCTAAAGAGAGAATAGTAAGACTTGGAGAAGATGAGAACTGGTGGGCAGCTGGACCAACAGGTTCTTGTGGACCTTGTTCAGAAATCCACGTAGACTTAGGACCAGCTTATGGTGGTGATGAGAATTCTAAGCTTGGAGATGAGGGAACAGATAACCGTTTCATAGAGATTTGGAACCTAGTATTTACAGAGTGGAATAGAATGGAAGATGGATCATTAGAGCCACTACCTAAGAAAAATATAGATACTGGAGCTGGACTAGAGAGAGTTACAGCTATGGTACAAGGTAAGTCTAACAACTTTGAAACAGACTTATTATTCCCATTAGTAGAAGAGGCTGGAAGATTAACTAATACTAAATATGGAGAGGACAAAGAAAAAGACTTTTCTTTAAAAGTTATAACTGACCACTCAAGAGCAGTTACTTTCTTAATAAATGATGGAGTAATCCCATCTAATGAAGGAAGAGGATATGTATTAAGAAGAATCTTAAGAAGAGCTGTAAGACACGGAAGATTATTAGGACAATCAGAACTATTCCTATATAAGATGGTAGATAAAGTTGTAGAGATGATGAATGAAGCTTATCCAGATTTAAATAATAACTTAGAGCACATCAAAAAAGTAGTTAAGATAGAGGAAGAGAAATTCTCTCGTACTCTTGACCAAGGAATACAACTTGTAAACCAAGAGATAGAAAAAGTAAAATCAGAAGGTGGAAAGAAACTTTCTGGAGATATAACTTTCAGATTATATGACACTTATGGATTCCCATATGAATTAACTGAAGAGATATGTGAAGAGAAAGGTGTAGAGGTTTCAAGAGAAGAGTTTGAAGCTAAGATGGAAGAGCAAAAAGAGAAAGCAAGAGCAGCTAGAGAAGTTGTAATGGAAAAAGGACAAGATAGCTTTATTGAAGAGTTCTATGATAAATATGGAGCTACTAACTTTGTAGGATATGAAACTTTAAAAGAGACAGCTAAATTATTAAGTATCAGAGAGGGAAAAGATGGAAAAACTCTTATGATATTTGATACAACTCCTTTCTATGGAGAGTCTGGAGGACAAACTGCTGATATAGGAGTTATCTCTGGAAATGGATTTGAAGGAAAAGTAGTAGATGTTCAAAAACAAAAAGGAATATTTACTCATACAGTTGAAATAGTAAAAGGAGAAGCTAAAGAGGGAGAGGAGTATCTATTAGAAGTAGATGAGATGAATAGACTTGCTACTGCTAAAAACCATACAGCTACTCACTTATTACACAAGGCTTTAAGAGAGGTACTTGGAACTCATGTACAACAAGCTGGTTCATTAGTAAATGGACAAAGATTAAGATTTGACTTCAACCACTATGAAGCTATGACTTCTGAAGAGATTGAAAAAGTAGAGAATTTAGTAAATGAAAAAATAGCTGAATCTCTACGTGTAACAGTAAGAAATATGAGTATGGACGAAGCTAAAAAAGAGGGAGCTATGGCTCTATTTGGAGATAAATATGGAGATGTAGTAAGAGTTGTAAAAGTAGATGATTTCTCTATCGAGCTTTGTGGAGGAACTCATATCGATAATATAGCTAAGATAGGATTATTCAAAATAGAGTCTGAAAGTGGAATAGCTGCTGGAGTAAGAAGAATAGAGGCAGTTACAGGACTTGGAGCTTATGAATTAGTTAAGAAAATGGAGAGAACTCTTAAAGAGATAGCTAAGACAGTAAAATCTGATGAGGCTAATGTAGTTGAAAGAGTTGAGAAGATGACTGAAACTTTAAGAGAGAACTCTAAAGAGATAGAGACATTAAAAGCTAAGATAACTAACTATGAAGCTGGCTCATTAAATGCTGCTGCTGAAGAGATAAATGGAGTAAAAGTTGTAATAAAAACTTTCAAAGATAAAACAGCTGAAGAGTTAAGACAAATGGTTGACTCTTTAAAAGATAAACTAGGAAGTTGTGTAGTTGTACTTGCTTCTGGAGAGGATAAAGCTGTATTTGCTGTAGGAGTAACTAAGGACTTAATAGGAAAGGTTAAAGCTGGAAACTTAGTAAAAGAAGCTGCTCAAATAGCTGGAGGAAATGGTGGAGGAAGACCTGACTTTGCTCAAGCTGGAGGAAAAGATGCTTCTAAGATAGAGGAAGCTGTAGCTAAAGTTAGAGAAACTCTAAAAACTTTATTATAAGGGGTAAAAATGTTTAAAAAATATGTTGCCTTAGATGTTGGTGATGTGAGAATAGGTGTGGCTAAATCTGATATAATGGGGATATTAGCCACTCCCCTTGAAGTTATTGACAGAAGAAAAGTAAAGGCAGTAAAAAGAATAGAGGAGATACTTATTCAGGAGAATACAAAATCTCTTGTAATAGGGATACCAAAAAGCTTAGATGGAACAGAAAAAAGACAAGCTGAGAAGGTAAGAGAATTCATAGAAAAGCTCAATAAGAGTATTGAGGGATTGGAAATCTTTGAAGTAGATGAAAGACTTACTACTGTTTCTGCTGACAGACTTCTAAATGAAACTAATAAAAAGGGAGCATTAGAAAAGAGAAAAGTAGTAGATAAAGTAGCAGCTGCTATAATACTTCAAACTTTCTTAGACAGAAAAAAATAGCACTGGAGGAAAAAATGAGTTCAAAATTAATGATGAGATTACTCCTTGTGATAATGGTAGTCTGTGGAGCTGTATGGTTGAGTTTTGCAAAACCTACTAAACTTGGGCTAGATTTAAAGGGTGGAGTATATGTGGTATTAGAAGCAGTACCAGAAGAGGGAGTTACCATAGATTCTGAAGCTATGGATAGACTTATTGAGGTACTAGATAGAAGAATAAATGGATTGGGAGTAGCTGAATCAGTAGTACAAAAAGCTGGAGATAACAGAGTAATTATAGAGTTACCAGGGGTAAGTAATACAGAGGACGCTATAAAAATGATAGGGAAAACAGCACTTTTAGAGTTTAGAATTATGAATGAAGATGGAACTTTAGGAGAGACTCTACTTACAGGAGGAGCTCTTAAAAAAGCAGATGTTTCATATGACAACTTAGGTAGACCTCAAATCCAATTTGAGATGAACCAAGAGGGAGCTATAAAGTTTGCTGAAATAACTAGAAATAATATAGGTAGACAATTAGCTATAACTCTTGATGGAACTGTGCAAACAGCACCTATGATAAACTCTGAAATTCCAAGTGGAAATGGAGTAATTACAGGAAACTATACAGTAGAAGAAGCGAAAGCTACTGCCACACTATTAAATGCTGGAGCATTACCAGTGAAAGCTGAAATAGTAGAAACAAGAACAGTAGGAGCTTCTCTAGGAGACGAATCAATAGCACAAAGTAAAAATGCAGCAATATTTGCTATGGCTTTAATTGGTATTTTTATGATAGTATTCTATAGATTACCAGGAATAGTAGCAGATATAGCATTAGTTATATTTGGACTTATTACTTTTGGAGCTTTAAATTTTATAGATGCTACTCTTACTTTACCAGGAATAGCAGGACTTATTCTTTCAGCAGGGATGGCTGTTGACGCCAATGTAATTATCTTTGAAAGAATAAAAGAGGAGTTAAGATTAGGAAATAGTATCATCAATAGTATAGGGATAGGATTTAACAAAGGATTTGTGGCAATATTTGACTCAAACATCACTACTCTTATAATTACAACAATCTTATTTACATTTGGAACAGGACCAGTAAAAGGATTTGCTGTAACTTTAACAATAGGTACATTAGCTTCTATGTTTACAGCTATTACAATAACAAAGATACTACTACTAGTATTTGTAAAAACATTTAAATTCGAAAAACCAGAGTTATTTGGAGTAAAGGAGGTAAACATATGCAAATAGGAATAGTAAAAAATACTAAGAAATTTCTAGGGCTATCTGTTGTATTAGTTGTACTTTCTCTTGCAGTAATTTTAACTAGAGGGTTAAATTATGGAATAGATTTCTCTGGAGGAAGTTTAACACAGATAAAATTTGAAAAAGTTGTTTCGCTAGCAGAGATAAACAGTGTTTTAGATAATGTAGCAAAAAACATTCCTCAACTTAGTGGAAATAGTAGAAAAGTACAGGTATCAGAAGGAAATACTGTAATTATAAGAACTCAAGAGTTAACAGAGGCCCAAAAAGATGCACTACTAGAGAGCTTAAATACAGTAGGGAAATATGATATAGATAAAGTAGAAAAAGTTGGAGCAAGTATAGGTAAGGAGTTAAAAACTTCAGCTGTATATTCTCTATTAATAGGTGCTGTATTAATAGTAGCCTATATAACAGTTAGATTTGAATTTATATTCTCATTGGGAGCTATAATAGCTTTAATACATGACTTAATTATAGCTATTGGAGTAATATCACTTTTAGGTTATGAAGTAGATACTCCATTTATAGCTGCTGTACTAACAATATTAGGATACTCTATCAACGATACAATAGTTGTATTCGATAGGATTAGAGAGAATATAAAGCGTAAAACAAAACAAAAACTTACTTTTGAAGAGCTTTTAGATAAGAGTATAAATCAAGTTATGATAAGATCAATAAATACATCAGTTACTACACTTTTTGCTATAATAGCAATATTAATCTTTGGTGGAGATTCACTTAGAACTTTTATAGTGACACTTTTAGTGGGAATATTAGCTGGAACATATAGTTCTGTGTTTATAGCAACTCCAATCGTTTATCTATTAGATAAGAAGAAAAGAGATGGAGGAAACTCTGGTATAGAGAAAAAGCTTCAAAAGAAAGAAACTCAAGAAACAAAAGAAAAAATACTAGTTTAAAGAATATTTTTAGCTACTCAGCTATTTTTAAAAGAAAATTAAGAATTGTTCCATATTCCAAGAAGTTGATTAACTACGAGTTCATCTCACTAAAAATGCAAGGGTTAAGTCTTCGACTTATTGTATTTTTTAGCGTTCGATTTCGCTGTGTTAATCTAACTTCTCTTCATAAATTACACAATTCTTTGAGTTTTCTTTGAGTTATTAGCTGAGTAGTTACAATATCTTTCAAATAAATTTATAGCTAAAGTAAGATTATTGCAGAGAGAGGGAAAAAAATGAGAGCATGGTTAGAAATAGAGATGGACAATTTAATTTTTAACATAAATAAAATAAGAGAAAAAGTTAATAATAGGGAGATAATGGCAGTAGTCAAAGCTAATAGCTATGGATTTGGAGCAAAAGAAACGGTGAGGTATCTATCAGAGCATGGAGTAAAATCTTTTGCTGTAGCTTGTCTTGATGAAGGGTTAGAATTAAGAGAGGCTGGAATAAAAGATGAAATATTAGTGTTGGGAATAGTATTTCCTGAAGAGATGGATATAGCTGATAAAAACAGTATTCAAATAACAGTTGGAAATTGGGAACAAATAGAGTATATTAAAAAAAATAATTTAAAAGTAGGTATACATATAAAGATAGATACAGGTATGGGAAGGTTAGGATTTTTACCAGAAGAGGGAGAGAGAGTAGTAGATTACTGTCTTGAAAATGGTATAAATATTATGGGTATCTATTCACATCTTTCTGATGCAGATGGATTTAATAGAGAATCAGATGATTATACAGAAACTCAAATTAAAAAATTTCAAATTTTTGAAAAATATAAAGATAAGGTAAAATATCTTCATATTTTAAATAGTGGAGGTATTTTGAGATTTAATGAAGAGATTAGTGGAAATATTGTAAGAGCTGGAATATGCATGTATGGTATGATAGCTAATTATAGAGTAGAAGATTTAAAGAGAGTATTTTGTGTAAAAACAAAGATTTTATCAATAAGAACAGTA
>OGDT01000269.1_pt1 | contig 16956 bp, 7 predicted proteins | sample 1570521 | NCBI WGS metagenome assembly OGDT01 (sample SAMEA2582164, study PRJEB24529) | metagenome | biome: Human gut stool | place: China | collected 2011 | reverse complement strand
AGAAATTCATTATACAAGTAAAAAAAGGACAATCCGATTTTTTTGAACTCGACCAGAAAGGTGACAAAGTAGTCATTCGGGGAAACAACTACGTAAACATCGCTACCGGCTTGAACTGGTACCTGAAATATTACGCAGGCATTCATCTTTCATGGAACGGCATGACTGCCGAGTTGCCGGAAAGCTTGCCGAAAGTTTCTACTCCGGTACGCAAGGAAACCAACCTCTCCTTACGCTACGATTTCAACTATTGCACTTATTCCTATACCATGGCTTTCTGGGACTGGGAACGCTGGGAAAAGGAAATCGACTGGATGGCACTGCACGGCATCAACTTGCCACTGGCAGTAGTCGGTCAGGAATGCGTGTGGAAAAACATGCTCGAAAAATTAGGTTATACGAAAGAAGAAATCAATAAATTCATTGCAGGACCTGCTTTCTTGGCATGGTGGGCTATGAACAACCTGGAAGGATGGGGCGGTCCCAATCCTGACAGCTGGTATACACAGCAGGAAGCACTGCAGAAGAAGATTCTGAAGCGTATGCGCGAATACGGCATCGAACCGGTATTCCCGGGCTATTCCGGTATGGTACCTCACGATGCCAATAAGAAATTGGGACTGAACGTAACCGAACCCGCATTGTGGAACGGATTTACCCGTCCGGCTTTCTTACTTCCCACCGACTCACGCTTCAACGAAATTGCTTCTTTATATTATAAGGAACTGGAAAAACTGTTCGGCAAAGCCAACTATTACTCTATGGACCCGTTCCACGAACTTGAAGATGCAGGAAGCGTGGATTTTGATGCAGCCGGAAAAGCCGTACTTAAAGCAATGAAGGATGTCAATCCGAAGGCTACATGGGTGATTCAGGGATGGACGGAAAACCCGCGCCCGGAGATGATCAAGAACCTGAACAACGGGGATATCCTGATTCTGGACTTGTTCAGCGAATGCCGTCCGATGTGGGGTATTCCTTCTATCTGGAAACGTGAAAAGGGTTATGAGCAACACGACTGGCTGTTCTGTATGATAGAAAACTTCGGAGGCAACGTGGGTCTGCACGGACGTATGGACCAGTTGCTGAACAATTTCTACCTTACCAAGAACAATCCATTAGCCGCCCATCTGAAAGGCATCGGTCTGACCATGGAAGGTAGCGAAAACAATCCGGTGATGTTCGAACTGATGTGCGAACTTCCCTGGCGTCCGGAAAAGTTCACCAAGGAGGAATGGTTAAAAGACTACCTTTTCGCACGCTACGGTGTACGGGATGAAAAAATTACACAGGCATGGAGCATTCTTGCCGACGGCATCTACAACTGCCCGTTTGGCAATAACCAGCAAGGCCCTCACGAATCCATTTTCTGCGGCCGTCCCGGACTGAATAACTTCCAGGCATCCAGCTGGTCTAAGATGCAGAACTATTATGACCCGACCAGCACAGAAGCGGCAGCCCGCCTGATGCTGGAGGTAGCCGACAAATACAAAGGCAACAACAACTTTGAATACGATCTGGTAGACATCGTCCGTCAGTCACTCTCCGACAGAGGACGTATCGTCTACAACCAGACCATTGCCGACTTCAAGAGTTTTGACAAAAAGAGCTTTGCAGCTCACTCACAAGAGTTTCTGAATATCTTGCTGGCACAAGACCGTCTGTTAGGCACCAGAAGTGAATTCCGCGTAGGACGCTGGATTGAACAGGCCCGTAACCTGGGAACTACTCCGGAAGAAAAAGATTTGTATGAATGGAATGCCCGCGTACAAATTACCACATGGGGAAACCGCGTATGTGCCAACGACGGAGGACTTCGCGACTATGCTCACAAAGAATGGAACGGTCTTCTGAAAGATTTCTACTACAAACGCTGGGCAGCTTACTGGCAGACACTTCAGGATGTGCTTGATGGCAAACCGATGGTGGAACTGGACTACTATGCCATGGAAGAACCTTGGACACTTGCTCACAATCCGTACGCATCGCAACCGGAAGGTGACTGTGTCAGCGTAGCAAAAGAAGTATTTAATGAAGTGTTTCCGAATAAATAATTAAAACAACCATTACTCAGAAAAGCACCATGAAACGATTGTTGTCATTAGACATCTTACGCGGCATCACGGTATGCGGCATGATTCTGGTAAACAATGCCGGAGGCCCCGTTTCGTACGCACCGTTACGTCATTCTGTATGGAACGGACTCACTCCGTGCGACCTGGTTTTCCCGTTCTTTCTGTTTATGGTCGGTATCTCCACCTACATTTCTCTTCGGAAATTTAACTTCGAACCTACCTCGGAAGTGGTCAAAAAGATTGTTCGGCGTACGTTCCTTATCATTCTAATCGGATTAGCGATTGACTGGTTTGGATATGTGTGCAATGGAGACTTCTTCCCCATCGACACTCTGCGCATTCCTGGTGTATTGCAACGAATTGGCCTATGTTACGGCATCGTATCGCTTATGGTCATTTATATCAATCATAAGTATCTCCCATGGATTTGCGGTGGATTACTACTTGCTTATTCCATCTTACTTCTGACAGGAAATGGCTATGCCTGCGATGACACCAATCTGCTTGCGGTCATCGACAGAGGCGTATTTGGAGAAGCCCATCTTTACAAAAAGAGTCCGATTGATCCGGAAGGCCTTGCCGGCACACTATCTGCCGTAGCCCACACGCTCATCGGATTTATGTGTGGCAGATTGTTGCTGGAAAAGATTTCTGTAAACAAACGGATTGTCAAGCTCATTACAGCAGCTGTAATTATGCTGGTCATCGGTTATGTACTTTCCATTTGGATGCCGATTAACAAACGAGTATGGTCTACCACCTTCGTTTTAGTCACATGTGGATGGGGCTCTCTGTTATTGGCATTACTTATGTATGTAATAGACGTAAAGAACATCAATAAAGGATGGACCTTCTTCCTGGTTTTCGGAATGAATCCTTTGTTCCTTTACGTGCTCAGTGAGGTTGTGGCAATCATATTCTCTCAATGGGAAATAAAAGACGCTATCTATCAAACAATCACCATTGCTGTTCCAGATGAATATCTGGCCTCTCTTATCTATTCATTACTATTCTGCTCAGTAATGGGATTAACTGGCTACATCCTTCATCGTAAAAAAATCTATATCAAGATTTGATAAAAACTAACCTTTTAAAAATCTAAGTTTATGTGTAAAGTACAATTGAAAAATGCAAGACTAAGGCCATTCGCTTTGTTTATGGCTCTTTTTCTGATGAATGTCTCATGGGCATTTGCGCAGCTCACAGTTACAGGACATGTAAAAAGTACATCCGGTGATCCTTTGATTGGAGTAAACGTAGTTGAAAAAGGAACTACCAACGGAACCGTGACTGATATGGATGGGAATTTTTCTCTTCTAGTAGAGAAAGGTAAAACACTTGTATTCTCTTATATCGGTTTTCTTTCACAAGAAAATGTAGTGAGAGGTAATAGAATGAATATAACCTTGAAAGAAGATACAGAAACTTTAGACGAGGTGGTTGTTATTGGTTATGGTAGCATGCAACGTAAAGATGTAACCAGTTCTATTACTACTGTAAAAGCAGAAGATATGAATGTCGGTGTTATTACAACTCCGGCTCAGATGCTTCAAGGTAAAGTTCCTGGGCTGACTATCGCCAATACCAGCGACCCGAACGGTTCGGCTTCCATCTCTTTGCGTGGTGCTTCTTCACTGCGTACCGGTGAGGCTATGGAACCTTACTACGTAGTAGACGGGGTACCGGGAGTAAGTATCTCTCTGGTAGCTCCAGAAGACATCGAAAGTATCGATGTCTTGCGCGATGCTTCTGCTACAGCCATCTATGGTTCTAAAGCTGCCAATGGTGTGATTATCATCACTACGAAAAAAGGAAAGAAAGATGGACGTACGAGTGTAAGCTACAGCGGTTACGTAGCATGGGATCGTACCTTAAAGACCTTAGATATGATGACGGCAGATGAGTTACTAAGCTATGCCAAAACAAATAACATTACCCAGCTGAATGATTACTACAATGTAGATAATCCGGCTAACACCAATTGGCAAGATGAAGTGTTACGTACTGGTTTCAGCCATAATCATAACGTATCTATTAACGGCGGCAATGAAAAAACAAACTATAGTGCTTCACTTAACTTCCAAGACCGTGAAGGTGTGGTAAGAGGCACTAATATGGATCGTTTGAATGCACGTACCTTCGTACAAACCAAAGCTCTAAATAACCGTTTAGAATTAGCCCTCAGTCTAAATGCCAGCATCCGTAATAGTTCTACAGGACCAACCGACATCCAAGGTCGTAGCGTATTGGATGCAATGTACTACTACAACCCTTTGGTTCCTGTAAAAAATGAAGATGGTACATGGTATCGTAACCTGAATATTTCACAGAACTATAACCCGCTGTCAATGATTAACGAAGACCGTTATGACACAAAAGAAAAATTGTTGCAAGGTACAGCGCAAGCCACCCTGCATATCATCGACGGTCTGGACTGGAATCTTAATCTTTCATACCAAAACCAACAATACATCTACAACATCTACAATACCACACAAACCCAGTTGCCTTCAGTTATTTCGAAACACGGACAGGCAGACCGTAGCACTACAGAAAACATCCGCAAGCAGATGGAAACTTACCTGAATTGGAACCATACTTTTGCAGATGCACATAAAGTAGGTATCATGCTGGGTTACTCATGGGAACAAGCTGACAACAACGACGGTTTCGGACTGAGAGTCTATAATTTCTATAATGACGATTTAACTTACCACAACTTGGGTATGGCCAATAACATAGATATTAATGACGTCATCAGTAACAACCTCTCTACACTGAGAATGATCTCCTTCTATGGACGTATTAATTACAGCTATAAGAGCAGATACTTACTGCAAGCAACTGTTCGTCGAGACGGTTCTTCTGCTTTCGGTGAAAACAATCGCTGGGCAACTTTCCCATCTGTATCTGCAGCATGGCGCATCACAGAGGAACAATTCATGAAAAACCAACACGTATTCGATGACTTGAAATTAAGAGTTGGCTACGGTGTAAGCGGAAACTCTTTGGGATTCGACGCTTTTATCGCACGTCCCCTGTATGGTGCTACAGGATGGTTCACCTACGTAAATCCAGATGGAAGCACATCCAATTATAGAATGCTGGGAGCTACCCGAAATGCTAATCCGGATTTGAAATGGGAAAGTACCAGTATGTTCAACATCGGTATCGACTTCGGTTTCCTTCACAACCGCCTGAGCGGTACCATCGAATACTACGACAAACGTACCAGTGATTTAATTTATGATTATCCGGTTTCTACCAACCGCTATCCTTATGGTACCATGACAGCCAATGTAGGTGATATCAGCAACAAGGGTATCGAAATCAACAAAAACGTGGTAGAGAAATTGACCAACGCATCCTATTCTGTACCTTACATTGATATGTCTGACCCTGATGTTGGCGGATTCTCAGGTCAAAATGTACAACGCATTATGGAAGGTTCTCCTATCGGACAGTTCTATACTTACGAATGGGCTGGCTACAATGAAAGCGGAGTATCCGTATTCAACGACTATGATGCCGATGGAAAACTGATTGGAACGACCGACGCCCCAACAGACGAAGACCGCCGCAAAACAGGTAGCGCACAACCTAAATTGACTTACGGATGGAACAATGATTTCACATGGAAAAACTGGACACTAACTGCTTTCTTCCAAGGTGTAGCAGGAAACCAGATCTACAATGCAACCCGAAACTACTATAATAACGTTGGGTTGGTAGCAGCCGGGAAAAACGTGTTAAGCGAAGTGGCCACAGAACAAAAATTCTCTGATTCCAATGCACAGCGTCCTTCTGACCGCTATCTGGAAAATGGCTCTTATTTCCGCCTGGCTACATTAACACTGGGATACAATTTCGGAAAGTTAGGCAATTGGGTGAATAACCTGCGTATCTATGCCACCTGCAATAACGTATTTACCATTACCGGCTACAAGGGATTAGATCCGGAAGTCTATCTGGGAGGTCTGACACCTGGTATGGACTGGCGTAATACCCAGTATCCGCGTACACGTACATTCATGGTAGGTGTAAATGTAAACTTCTAATCTAAAATATGGAGACATAAAAATATGAAAACAAGATATTTTATTTCTGCTGCCTTACTGGCACTTACAACTGTCGGTTGTTCGGACCTAGACGTAGACATCAAGTCTCAGTACACTGAATATCCTGATTCTGAGATTGCACTGAGTGCGCGCATAAACAATGCTTATTACGCCTTCCGCGGTGCTTTGGGACGCCGTTATGACGAACTCATATCTTGCAACTCCGACGAATATACCGCAGTCAGTTTCGATGGAGATTACCTAAACGGACGTGATATGTCCAACATTTCTCTCCACATGGTCAATGCGGATGCCAGCAACAGCCAGCTGGCGGTTTACAACGATATTCAAGCTGGTATTGTAAATTGCAACCAGTTACTGATGGACTTAGGAGAAGGTGAAGACCAGGCAAGCCTCACCGCCCCACTCCGCGCCGTTCGTGCCTTCTACACCTTCCTTTTGATGGACAACTGGGGAGATACCCCCATCATTGACTACAAAGTGGTAGACAACAATTCAGCCATCGAACGTTCTCCACGTGCAGAAGTAGCTAAATGGATTGAAACAGAACTACTTGCTGTACGTGATAACTGTCCAAGTGAAGTATCTGAATCGACCTACGGCACACCAACATGCTGGATGGTTGATGCACTATTGGCTAAACTGTATATCAATTGGAACGTGTATACACAAGATGTTACCAGCTCCAGTTGGTCCTCTACTACGCCTAATGAAAAATTGAATGATTGTATCGCAGCCTGTGATCGCGTCATCAAGTCACAACTATTCAATTTAAACGACGGTTACAAAGAAAAGTTCATGTACACCAACGGTGCACAAATCAAAGACTTTATCTATGCCATGCCGTATGATGCTGTCACCGCACAAGGTATGACTTATGCCCGTTTTCGTACCTGGCGTCGTGGACAGAACGACAATGGTTTCTATAGTATTGAAATGACCAATTCTGTAGGTGGTAACATGACTCTAACCCCTGAATTTGTTGAATTATTCCGCCTGCCAGGAGATGACCGTAATACAGTAATTGCCGGAAATACAGGGGAAAATATTGATGAAGAGTCTTTCGATGTATACCAATATGATAATGCAACAGGTATGCCAACTAACGTACGAAACACTTATAAAGGAGATTTAGTCACTTTCAGCAAATCTATTTCTTTGGCAACTGGCAGTTATACAGACAATTCTGGTAATGTTATTATACGAACACCAGATGCAGACCTCAATTGTGGCGCAACTTTAACCGGATGGACACAAGGTTATCGTTCCATCAAATTCTTCCCAGATATCAACGATTACAACGTATACAGTCGTAATCAAGACAACGACGTACCTATCTTCCGTTATGCAGACATTATCTTGATGAAATGTGAAGCTATTGTCCGTGGCGGTACAGCTACATTAGGCGACACACATCAAAGTCTATTCAACCAGATTCGCACGTATGTACACGCTCCAGAATTGAATCATGACCCGGATCTCCAGGAAATTTTGGACGAACGTGGACGTGAATTCCTCGACGAACACTGGCGTCGTAACGACCTAATTCGTTTTGGTGACTTTGAGCGTGACTGGGGATTTAAGTATGATTATAATCCGGATGCAGCTAATCCCCAATATCGTCTGCTACCGTTGGCACGTGACGTACTCAATGCAAACACCAACTGGAAACAGAATCCTGGATACGGAGAATAATTACTCTATATAAATTATCGGTGAGGAAAATACCTCACCGATAATTTGAGCTATTCCAACATTAGGTTTGCAAAAGACAATTTTACTACAACATTTACCAAATACAAGTTTAATAGTCTTAATCCCACAAAGAATATACCATTTCATTCCTTATTTTTACAGAAACAAAAAGACGCTTTCACGTAGTTTGAAAATTCATGAAGACGCATTTTGCCATATTATTCAAATCACTGTTTGTGGGAACAATCACCCCATTGGTTATTTCATGCACTCACGGTCAGACCACCGAGAGGCTTCTGCCATACATTGACACAAGAATGGGCACTGCCGCCAGCATCACGCATACTGCCGGCATGTTTGGAAAGCACACGGAGGAATACGGACAGACGCTGCCTGCCGTACTGGAGCCTAACGGGATGAACTTCTGGACACCACAGACACAGGATACCGAGCAAAAATGCATCGCACCTTATTATTACCGTGACTCCTTGTTTCAAGGCTTCCGCAATTCGCACTGGATTACAGGAGGATGCACCCAGGATTACGGTTCTATGACATTGTCAGCGTTATTCGATTCATTACGCTGCATACCCGAAAAAAGAGGGACACGTTTCGCACATGAACAGGAAACGGCTACCCCTTCCTACTATTCAGTTACTTTGCCCGAAGAGCATCTTCAGGCTGAACTGACAGGCCGCTCACGGTCTGCAATTTTCCGCTTTACCTACCAGAAGGCAGGAAAAGCCTATCTCATCGTCAATCCTAACAGCGATGAAGGAGAAGGATACATTGAAATCGATACCCTTCAAAAACGTATCTACGGATACAACCCCGTACACCGCATTTATCAAGGCTGGGGAGAACCTGCCGGATACAGCGGTCATTTTATCATTGACTACCAAAAGGAACCTTGCGAATTCGGGACCTTCCGTGAAGACAGTGTATTCCCGGGACAAATTAAAATTGAGAAAGAAAAAAACATCGGCATATATATAGGTTTTCATGTAGAAAACGACGAACAGATATTAGTCAAAGCGGCTTCTTCATTTACCGATAAAGAAGGAGCTGAAAAGAATATGCAGCAAGAAATTCCGCATTGGGATTTCAACCAGACACAGAAAGAACTTACTGCCATTTGGGAAAAACATCTGTCTGCTATTGAAGTGGAAACACCAGACCAAGAGGCCAAGGAGAAATTCTATGGAGCTTTCTACCGGGCTTCTTTCCTACCACGTACATTCAATGACGTAGATGGCAGGTATCCAGCTTTCGCCCAAAAAGATTCGATTCTCCAACTGGCATCGAATGAAGTATACTACGATGACTACAGTATGTGGGATACTTATCGTGCCCTGCATCCACTTATCAACTTGTTATATCCTACTCAGGGAGGAAACATGATGCAATCGCTTATTCATAAGTTTGAACAAGGAGGATGGCTCCCTATTTTCCCATGCTGGAACAGCTATACGGCAGCCATGATAGGCGATCATTGCATTGCAGCTATAGGAGATGCCTACATAAAAGGCGTACGTAACTTCGACATAGAAAAGGCTTACGAGGCCATGCGAAAAAATGCTTTCGAATCACCTGCTAATAAAAAAGACTATCAAAATGGAATGGGACGCCGTGCACTGCAATCGTACCTAAAATATGGTTACATCCCATTAGAGGATAGTGTGCCCGATGCCTTCCACACAAAAGAACAGGTGTCACGTACGTTGGAATATGCCTACGATGACTTTGTCCTCTCCCAAGTAGCCAAACAGCTTCAAAAGAACGAAGATTACAAGTTGTTGTCCGTACGTGCCCTGAATTACCGTAATGTGATTGACCCGCAAACAGGCTATGCGCAAGGAAGACATACCGACGGCACGTTCTTGAAAGAACAAAACGCATTCCAGTTTGCCAAATTTATCACAGAAGGAGCTCCTTGCCATTACACATGGTATGTGCCACATGATCCATACGGACTGATGGAGTACATGGGAGGAAAAGAAAAATTTGCTCTGAAACTGGATTCGATGTTCAGCGAACACCGCTATTGGCACGGAAATGAGCCTTGCCACCAAGTCGCATTCATGTTTAATTATGCAGGAGAGCCCTGGAAAACGCAACAGGCAATACGCCATATCATGGAAACTGAATATTTGAATGCTCCAGGAGGACTTTCAGGTAATGACGATGCAGGACAGATGTCAGCCTGGTATATTTTTGCTTCTTTAGGATTTTATCCAGTTTGTCCAGGTTCACCTTTCTATGTATTGGCCAGTCCTTCATTCCCTAAAGCTGTACTACATCTGGAAAATGGAAAATCATTTATTCTTCAAGCAGAGAATGCCTCTGAAGAAAATATCTACATACAAAAAGTAACCTTAAACGGGAAGGCTTATACCAAGAACTATATTTCGCACAAAGATATTATAGCAGGAGGTGAGATGGTATTTACAATGGGAAATACTCCCAACAAAACATGGGGAAATACTCCTGAAGATTGTCCACCTTCCTTAATTGAGGTTGCAGAATAAAAACGTAAAAAATTTGCATAATGAAAACAAGACACATTCTTTTTGCACTACTTAGCATCTTTTTATTCGGAGCATGCCATTCACCTCAAACAGGGGTTTACAACATCATGGACTATGGTGCTACGGGAGATGGAAAAACCGATGACGCCTCAGCCATTCAGAAAGCTATTAATACTTGTTCGGAAGCAGGCGGAGGAACAGTGCTTGTTCCATCCGGGCATACGTTTCTTTGCGGACCATTTAAGTTAGCTTCTTACGTAGAGCTACAACTGGCCCCTAACTCCCGTTTGCTGGCAAATCCAGACGAAAGCATCTATACAGAAAGTGCATTCGGTGCCAACCGAGGAGAAGGCATGATGTGGATTAGTGGAAAGGACCTGAAAAATGTATCAATCACCGGAACTGGAAGCATTGACGGAAACGGAGTTGCATTCATGGGAAAGGAACTGGAAGATTCTTATGAGTTGAAACCTGTCACCGATTTCGACCCGCGTCCACATGTTCTGACACTGACCAACATAGAAAAACTTGTCATACGCGATGTGAACATCTGCAACAGCGCTTACTGGACTGTACACTTAATAGGTTGCAACAATGTAATGATTGATGGTATCAGCATTCTTAATGACCTGAAAATACGTAATGGTGACGGAATTGATATAGACCACTCCAAAGACGTACGTATTTCCAACTGCTTCATCGAATCAGGAGATGACTGTATCTGTCTGAAGAACCGACGTGAATTTGAACAGTATGGAAGCTGTGAAGACGTGGTAGTGACCAACTGCACCATGACTTCACGTTCATGCGCCGTAAAAATCGGTTCGGAAAACATGGACAAAATAAACAATGTGTTATTCACTAATTGCATCATCAAAGACAGCAACCGGGGCATAGGTATTCAAAACCGTGATGAAGGTACAGTTACCAACGTCATATTCTCAAATATGATTGTAGACTGCCGCTTCTTCTCTGATGTATGGTGGGGAAAAGCAGAACCGATTTACGTCACATCTTTCCCACGTGCAGTAGGAAATCATAAAGATGCCGGATGGCGTTTCCCGAAAGGAGCCGTAAAAGGTGCTTGTGGAGAAGTCAGCCGTATTTATTTCCACAATATCAAATGTACAAGTGAAAACGGAATATTTGTCAGTGGAGATACGATAGACAAAAGCAACCGAATTTATTTTGACCAGGTAGAAGTAAATCTCCACAAACGGACCACTTTTGAAGGTGGGGTATACGATAAGCGTCCATGCGACGGAGAAGGCTTTCTAAAAGGAAAAACGTATGGATTCTTCTTCCACACAGCATCCGACATCCAAATGAAAGTATGTACAGTCAATTGGGGGGATACCCGTCCTGATTATGCTGCAGAAAATATACACTTGGAAAATACAGCTGGGGTAATTCAAAAATAGCCCCAAGTGTTTTTAAAAATGCCGTTGTGAAACGGTACATTTCTAAATTCCTTTTTTTAAGAGGCTGTCTCAACATAAGTTTGAGATGGCCTCTCTTTTTTGCCCTACGAATGCCCCACAGAACTTGGCAAGCAGCCAAAACGTTGCTTAAAACATTTTGTGAAATACTTTGGGTCATTGAAACCTACTGCATAAGCAACTTCAGACACATTGGTATCTCCTTTTTTCTGTTTCAGCAACTGATAGCCCATATCCAACCTAAAGTTCTTCATAAACTGTCCGATAGGAATTCCTGCCAGATTCTGCATCTTCTGGTTAACCAATGTCTTACTATATCCCATGTCACGAATAAAAGCATCCAGCCCATATTCAGACTCTGCATAGTGCTCTTTCATCAAGGCGATAGCCCGATCCATAAAGGCCTTATCTCTGGACTCTTCTATCAATCCAAGATCACTCACATCTGTCAATGCCAGAGCAGCAGGTTTTGAAAGTTTCTCCTGATAACCACGACGCAAAGCCAGAATGTTACGAATACGATATTTAAGAACTTCTGCATCAAAAGGTTTACACAAATATTCATCAACCCCTACTGAATAGCAGATTTTCTCATTCCCCTCCGAGCACTCTGCCGTAAGAATTAGAAAAGGAATGTGACTGGTCTCTAAATTTGCCTTTACTCTTTTCGATAGTTCCAGCCCATCCATTTCAGGCATAAGCAAATCACTAATAATCAAGTCTACATGCTCATTTTTTATTATGTCTATAGCTTTTTTCCCATTTTCTGCCTCTAAAAGCTTATATTCTTGTTTCAGTAAAGAACAGATATAACGGCGCATATCAGAGTTGTCATCCACTATCAGTAGGGTTTCATGTGCCGATGAAGCTGGTTTCACCAATGACATGTTTTCTTCATCCAAATGCCTTTCTACAACAGTTTCATGCTCCTTTACCGGCATGTCTTTCATCGGTAGCAATATTCTAAAAGAGGTACCTCCAGAATGGTTGTTCCGAGCAGATATCACTCCCCCATGAAGCGTGATAATCCGCTTACAAATATTCAGTCCTATACCTGTGCCCGTCTGTCCGAAAACAGGATAAGCCACAGTGTTCTGTGCTTGAAAAAAACTATCAAAAATTTTAGGTAAATCTTTTTCCGGAATTCCACATCCAGTATCCGATACCGACAGATAAAGCTGCACCTTTCTCTCATAATCTACTACTCTGGCCACATAAAGGCTTATAACACCCCCATCAGGCGTAAATTTCACAGCATTAGCCAATAGATTTGTCAGCACACGATGAAGATATTTAGGGTCAGCATTTACAGAAAGTCCCTGAAGACGATAATACGTGCGTAATACAATATGACGTTCTTTCACAAAGGAGACAAAAGGTGCCAATAAGTCTTCAACCATAGAAATCAAGTTAAATGGCCGGATGTTCAATTGCACCTTTTCCATATCAAGTTTACGGAAATCCATTAATTCATTCACCAATGACAATAAATCTTCTACATTACGTTCGGCTATGTGAAGCTGCTCCTTTACCTCCTTATCTGAAGTCAGTGCCAATGCCTGCTGAATAGGTCCGTGAATCAATGTAACCGGTGTACGGAACTCATGGGTAATATGCGTAAAAAAACGTATTTTTTCTTCTGCAACTTCCTCTACATGATGAGCCATTACTTCCAGACTACGGTTCTGTATTTCCAGTTCGTGTGTGCGCTGGGCTACTAATTGTTTCAATAATACCTGCCGATGTTTTAACTGCCGTACTTTATAACGATAAAAGGCTACGGACAAACATCCTGCAACAAGCAAAAGTAACGACCAGAACCACCACGACTTATAATAATAAGGACGTACCTGAATATTTATATCCAATATGTCATCTTGCCATCTTCCCTCCTGATCTGTAGCTTGTATTTCCAATTGGAATTGTCCTCCCGGAAGTGAAGGCAAAGCAATCACCGGATTATCTGCAGGAAGTTCCACCAATTCCTCTCCATTCTGTTTTTCTCTGTAACGAATCCGAACCGCCTCGTTGTATCCATACTCCAAAGTGGTCAAAGCAAGTTCCAGTTTATTCCCTTCCCCCAAATCAGACAGCCTTTTCGAAGTCTCATAAGTCCAGTTTTCACCATTCACACGGCAAGAAGAAATAACAACTGTACGTTCCTTGACCGATTTTGGTATTTTCTTCAAAATCACTTCACACAATCCATGATCTTTCCCGCAATACAAGCGTTTATAACGTGATGAGAAATGCAATGTATGTGAATCATAATCTTTGTCCAAAATACCATCAGACTTTCCGTATAAGACAAAAGTATCACTATCTACCAGCAAACGGAATAATCCATTCTCTGTAGCAATCCATAAATTACCTGTTCCATCTTCGGATAAGCCATAAACCGTATTTTCATAAAAGCCTTCTTCTTTTCCATAATGCTTAAACTGAAAACGGTTTGCTTTATCCGATATTAAATGATAAAGTCCTGTGGCTTTTCCTCCTAACCAGATTTCGCCACGACGATCTTGAAAAACCACATTGACTCGCTCTACCTGCGTAGATTTCTCATCATTCAACTTATAGCGTAAATAAATATAATTAAAATGCCGACGCGAACGGGCGAAAGAAAACAGATCAACAATAAATACCCCCTCAGAAGTACCCACCCACAATCGTCCTTTCCGATCTACACACAAAGAACCTACTGATTCGAACTCACTCACACTGGAATCAAAATCCACCCGGCTAAATAGCTCCTGCTTTTTATCATAAAACAATAATCCATGTGTCGTTCCAAACCAAATACCCCTGTTGACAGAATCTTCCACCGCACTCATAATAAAATCATCCTCCAGCCCTGGCACTTCTCCATTGGAATGCTGACGAAAGACAGAATGAGGTTTATTCAAATCCAGCTCACTAATTCCAGCCCCCCAAGTATAAACCCACAGATGATTATCACTGTCTATCAATATGCCATTCACATTATTGGAAAGAATAGATGTCGAGCTATGAGGGGTGAAAGCGTAATGCTGCACTGCTTCCGTTTCTGGGTTCATCTGATAAAGTCCTCCCTCAATCGTACCAATCCACAAATTTCCCTTTTTATCTTCCGTCACAGCACTGATTTGCGGTGTGCGCCCTGCCGAAAGTTTCCAGGGAATATCCCCTAATCTGGCAACCTCTAACCTGCGCGACAAGTACAACAGATTGACTCCTCCATCCTGTGTACCGGCCCAGATGTCCTGCCCGTCGGTAAACAGACAGACTATGATATTGGAATTCAATCCTCGTTCTTCGGAATCTTCCACCCGACGGATAAAAGAAAATGTATCGGATTCACGGTCATATACATTCAGACCGTTGAAAGTGGAAACCACCAGACTGCCGTCGGAAGTCAGCTTCATGTCCGTGATATAAGCCTGACTGAGCATCCCTTCCCGATGCGAAGAGTAACGGTAACGCTTCATCGTCTTGGTTTGCCGGTAATAGCGGAAAAGTCCACGATTACTGCCTATCCACAAGAAATCGCCGTCGGCTTGCAGACAAGAGATACGCCAGTCATCACTAAAAGGTACAATGGCATCCGAAAGCTGCTGTTTACGCAACTTATTTCCTCCTTCTTTCACAATCCGGTAAATACAGTTACCTACTCCGGCACAAAGTCCTCCTTCAATCTCCGCAATGGCCGATACACTCTCATCGGCTTCAGCTTGCATCCGATAAAAAGCCGTCACGACTCCTGAAGAGTCCAGTTCCAGACACCACAGCATCTTGTCGGTTACTACCCATATATTTCCATCGGTAGTCTGTACCACCGAACGGACAAACGAATTAAACAAAGATGATAATTCCGATACTGCTCCTAAATCAGACGCGGGCAAAGAAAGACCTGTCTGTAGGTCAATCAGGTCAAGTCCGGCATCCGAACCTACCCAGAGCCTTTTCTGGCGATCCTCGCACAATGTGTAGACATAGTTTCCTTTCAAGCGGTAAAGAGGTTCCTTCACCCCATAACTCAGGAAACGATAGCCGTCGTAACGCGCCAGCCCGTCCTGAGTGGCCACCCAGATATATCCGAATGAATCTTTCATTACGGCAGTCACCGAGTTATTAGGCAACCCGGCTTCCTCCGTTATATGACAGAAATTATAATTTGAGAAGAAATATTTCTTCGCTTCCAGGCGTAGCGTATTCCCCCCAAATAAAATAATACATAAAGTCAACAAAAGTAGTCTCATAGCATATTTATGTTACAATCGTATCGGTTCATTTATAAAATGCCTGCGTTCTCTCCGGATATACCAGGTAACGCAGACCCATCCTAAAGCCACCACAAAGACTCCTACCAGTGCCGGATAGCGATAACCTAATCCTGCATCAATCGGAAGTCCTCCGGCATATGCTCCTACCGCATTTCCCAAATTGAAAGCAATCTGCACACAAGCCGCTCCCATCATTTCGCTTCTTCTGGAGTTCTGCAGCAACAACAATTGCTGAGGAGGAGACACCGCAAACAAGGCTGCCGCACAAATAAACATCAGCAATACGGAAAGCCAAGGTACTCCTGCAAACAGAAACGTGCCCAGCAAAGCTAGCATCATAAATACCTGCGTAAACTGAATCACCGGTGCCAGTCCGTACAAATCGCCACATCGTCCTCCTACCAGGTTACCGATAGTCATCCCCAATCCGGCCAGCATCATAATCCATGTCAGACTTTCCGGTTGGAAACCCGCTTCATGCAGCATCTGCGGAGTGACGTAGCTGAACCAGCAAAATACTCCCCCGTTGCCAAACATCGTGGTCAGGATAATCAGCCACGGAGCTAACTTGCGCAAAAAGCGGAACTGTCCTTTCCAGCCCACATCCGGCAAGGCGGGTAAAACAGGTATCCATTTCCAGACGAGGAAGAATACCAGCATTCCCCAGCATCCATTGAACAGGAAGGGGAACCGCCAGGAGAACAGATTGCTCAACAATGTACCCAAGGGCACTCCAAACAAATTGGCAATGGTCATACCGGCAATCATCAGGGCTACAGCTTGCGAGGTTTTCCCTTTATCGGCCACCCTCGGGGCTACTGCCTTAGGAATATAATGTTGGGGAATTTGTTCTTGAACTTCTACTAGAATACCAACAA